>Ga0206125_10000385_pt1 | contig 57591 bp, 48 predicted proteins | sample Helgoland_Spring_4_FD_148598 | JGI IMG/M metagenome (GOLD analysis project Ga0206125, IMG submission 148598) | Pelagic subsurface seawater microbial communities from Kabeltonne, Helgoland, North Sea - Helgoland_Spring_Bloom_20160331_1 | ecosystem: Environmental > Aquatic > Marine > Epipelagic ... | reverse complement strand
GAGAATTTTGTGGTTTGGTTTGGGCAAACGAAATTGCCAGGTAACTTAGAACGTGTGATCTCTTCTGCAAACTTGCAGTTGGTAGATCGTTCTAGAGTGAATAAGGAATTTACTTTAGATCGTGAATTTGGAATTCAACTAAGACATCATACCAATCTTACTGATAAGTTCGTCATGAGAGAGCGTATTGCTATAGCACAGGGAGAAGGAAGGAATGTCGCCATCGACAATACAGGAGGTCATCACTATATGGGACGTATTGAATTGCTGCCATTTGGTTTGTTTGAAGGGAAAGGAGATTATGTTGGAGGCGATTTAAAACGTGAAAAAACACCCAAACTAATGCTGAGCTCTACCTATAGTTATAACGTAGATGCTCAAAAAAATAAGGGTTCACAAGGACTTTATTTTTCGGATATAGATGAGATGTATGAGGGGGTTACCACAGATGTTAAATCCTTTTTTGTAGATGCTATGTTTAAATACAACGGATTTTCATTTATGGGTGAATATGCGAAACGTGATGCAGGAAATATGTTGGTGCGTGTTGGTGACGGTTTGAATTTAGCAACAGGATATTTGTTTAAAAGCAACTGGGAAGTTGCAGGTAGGTTTACACGTGTAGATCTTACAGATAGGGAGTTGAGAGATGAATATACGTTGGGAGTTTCTAGATATGTAGTGGGGCATAAACTTAAAATTCAATCAGATCTTACCTATGCAAACATTGCAAAAGTAGGTGCTTCAGACGATTTAAGTCAATTAGGATTTAGAGTTCAGGTAGAATTACACCTGTAAAAAGATAACATTAGCGTAACATTGAAGCTCCTAGAAAAGGGGATATTTGCAAAATGATTTCATCTGGTTTTATATGACCAAAATAAGTTAGATTTATGGATAATATTTACATCTTAATGATTATTGCACTTGCATTTTTAGCAATTGCAGATTTAGTAGTAGGAGTGAGTAATGATGCGGTGAACTTTTTAAATTCTGCCATAGGTTCCAAAGCAATATCATTTAAAACAATAATGATTGTAGCCAGCTTAGGTGTTTTGGTGGGGGCTGTTTTTTCTAGCGGTATGATGGAAGTAGCTAGAAAAGGAATTTTTAATCCGGGTGAATTTTATTTCAATGAAATCATGATCATATTTATGGCGGTCATGATAACAGATATCTTATTATTAGACTTTTTCAATACCATTGGAATGCCAACGTCAACCACAGTTTCCATTGTATTTGAATTGTTAGGAGCTGCAGTTGCAATGGCATTGATAAAAATATACAATACAGGTGGAACTGGAGAGTTTTCAGATCTTTTGAACTACATAAATACAGGAACTGCTACTAAAATTATCTTTGGAATTGTACTCTCCGTAGTCGTCGCATTTTCTGTCGGAGCACTGGTGCAGTGGATATCTAGATTGCTTTTGTCTTATAACTTTGAAGGAAAAGCAACATGGGTAGGTGCTCTGTTTGGAGGTGTAGCTTTAACGGCAATTACCTACTTTATTTTTATGAAAGGTTTAAAAGGAACCTCATACGCTAAAGAATCATTTGATATCTTAGGAGGAGGAACCATGAAAGACTTTTTAGAAAGAGAAGTTTTGATGATAGTAGCCATTAGCTCCGTATTTTGGTCGGCAACATCCTATGCCGTGATCGAATTCCTAAAAACAAATATTTATAAGTTAGTAATCGTAGTAGGAACCTTTGCATTGGCTTTAGCCTTTGCAGGGAATGATTTGGTAAACTTTATTGGAGTACCAATCGCCGCTTGGGAATCTTATTCGGCTTGGTCTGCTGAATGGGCATCAACAGGTATTGCTGCTACAGATTTTAGTATGGATATACTTTCTAAAAAAGTACCTACTAACAACCTATTATTGATGTTGGCTGGTTTGGTTATGGTGGTTACACTATGGTTCTCTAGCAAAGCAAAAAATGTTGTTAAGACTTCGTTAGACCTTTCCAATCAAGGAGCTACGAAAGAACGTTTTCAACCGAACTTTTTATCAAGAGGATTTGTAAGAGTGGCGATGGGGATGTCTGAAATGACAGCGTATATCATGCCAAAATCTATTCAAAACAAAATTGAAAAACAATTCGAAACACCGGTAATTGTGCTATCGAAAGATAAGATTCACGAATTACCAGCCTTTGATATGGTAAGAGCTGCTGTAAACCTAATGGTAGCTGCCGTATTGATATCAATTGCAACCTCATACAAATTGCCTTTGTCTACAACCTATGTGACTTTTATGGTTGCCATGGGTACATCATTGGCAGATAGAGCTTGGGGGGCAGAAAGTGCTGTGTATAGAGTAGCTGGAGTACTAAACGTAATTGGAGGTTGGTTCTTTACTGCTTTTAGTGCATTTACTGCGGCTGCATTTGTAGCTTACTTGTTGAACTTGAACTTAAAATTAATGTTCCCATTGCTATTAGTTTTGGCAATAGGTTTATTGCTTAGAAACTTTATAGCACACAAGAAAAAAGCAATCGAAGGAAAAGCTGAAGACAGTCTTACCAGAGCCGAGAGTACATCTGTACAAGGGGTGATTCAAGAAAGTGCTTCGAATATAGCTTCAGTGGTAAAAAGAGGGAATAAAATATACTCTAATGCCATCAAAGGTTTAGCTAAACAAGACCTTGCCTTGTTGAAAAAGAACAAGAAAAGTATAGAAAAACTATCTAATGAAGTTGATGAATTAAGAGACAATATCTTTTATTTTATCAAAAACTTGGATGACACTAGTGTTACCGCAAGTAGTTTCTATATCAATATTTTGAGTTATTTACAAGACATGACGCAGTCGTTAGAGTTTATTGTAAAAGCAACCAACAAACATGTGAATAACAATCACAAAAAACTAAAAATATCGCAGATCAAAGAACTCAAAGAAGTTGAAGATATGTTGGCAGGTATTTTTAATGATGCGCAAGAAGCATTTGACAATAAGTCTTTTGAGAAAATTGCCGATATACTTGAAAACAAAGAAGTATTCACAGTACTTTCTCAAAAAATTCAGAAACAAATTGAGCGTACACGTACAGAAGAATCAAGTCCAAAGAACACTACCTTATATTTTGGATTGTTGTTAGAGACTAAAGATCTTGTAAGAGGCTCTATGAACTTGTTACAAGAATATTACGAAGCGAATCAGAGTTCAATAGAAAGTGCTGAATAAGAATCGTTAAACAATATAAAAAAGGTCTAAATTTATTTTTAGACCTTTTTTTGTACTCTTTATTTAAATACCATATACACTTGTATCTTTTTTGAATTGCTTAGGTGTTGACCGTTTTCAAATTTGTATATTTATTAAAAATAATGCGATGAATTTACCAGTAACCAAAGAAAATATACTATTTCTAGACATAGAAACCGTTCCTGAATGCGAAACATTTGATGAGTTATCGGCTGTAAAAAAAGAATTGTTTGCCCTTAAAACTGCCTACCAACGCAAACCAAAAACCGTAAGTGATACAGAAATTACAACAGAAGAATTTTATGAAAGGGCAGGTATATGGGCCGAATTCGGAAAAATTGTATGTATTTCCGTAGGCTATTTTGTGTCGAATAAAAATGAACGATCCTTTCGAGTGAAATCTTTTTATGGAGATAATGAGGCTGAATTGTTAATTGAATTTAAAACACTATTAGAAACACATTTCAATAGCGCTAAACATGTTTTATGCGGGCATAATGCCAAAGAATTTGACTTTCCATACATAGCTAGAAGAATGATAATTCGTCGGATTGAATTGCCTCAAAAACTAAAACTCTTTGGGAAAAAACCCTGGGAAATTCCACATTTGGATACTATGGAATTGTGGAAATTTGGAGACTATAAGCATTATACCTCCTTAAAACTACTTGCGAATATTCTTGAAATACCCTCCCCAAAAGAAGATATCGACGGAAGTCAAGTAGCGCAAGTTTATTACAAAGAAAAAGATGTGGAACGTATCGCAAAGTATTGCGAAAAAGACACTATAGCCGTAGCACAACTGTTTTTGCGCTATAACAATGAAGCTATTCTAGAAGCACATGAACTCGTATTCGCAGATGAAAAATAATGAAAACAAATTGCAAACAAACACTGTAGGAAACGACCAAAAGTATTTATTTTAAAAACCAAAAAACCAAAAAACCAAAAAACCAAAAAACCAAAAAACCAAAAAACCAAAAAACCAAAAAACCAAAAAACCAAAAAACCAAAAAACCAAAAAACCAAAAAACCAAAAAACCAAAAAACCAACTATGCCTGAAACCAATTTTTTCGAGCGTTGTTACAGCGTAGCAAAACAAATTCCGTACGGCCGGGTAACCAGCTATGGCGCCATTGCCAAATACCTTGGAGCCGCACGATCGGCGAGAATGGTGGGCTGGGCTATGAATGCCTCTCATGGGAATGATGAAATTCCTGCACATAGAGTTGTGAATAGAAAAGGGTTGCTTACCGGAAAGCATCATTTTCAGGGAACAAACCTCATGCAGCAACTCTTAGAAAGTGAAGGTATTGTGGTAGTTGATTCTCAAATTCAAAATTTTTCAGATGTTTTTTGGGACCCTTCTCATGAGCTTTTGTAACATATTTTGCGATTATGCTTATTGAGAATAAATATAAATACACAGTTCAATTCAAATTATTCCTAGTATCTTTGTAGCCGTAAATACAATGAAAATGAGTATTAAAAAAGAACAAATAATAAGTGCATTAGAAACCATTACAGAGCCAGGAGAAGGTAAAAGTTTGGTTGAGAATAATAATATAAAAAATATCGTGATTTTTGGAAATGAAGTGGTTGTTGATCTTAACATAAGCAACCCAACACTTCAGGCCAAAAAGAAAATAGAAACCGAAATCACTAAAGTTATACAGGAAAAAGTAGCTAGTGATGCAGTAGTCAAAGCAAATGTGACAGTAGTTGCAAAAGAAAAACCTAAAAACCCAAATGAGATCAAAGGAGACAAACTTCCTGGGATTCAAAATATCATTGCAATAGCCTCTGGAAAAGGTGGAGTAGGGAAATCTACGATTACGGCAAATACAGCTGTTACTTTGGCTAAAATGGGTTTTAAAGTGGGGGTGTTGGATGCAGATGTATATGGACCGTCCATGCATTTGATGTTTGATGTAGCGCAGGAAAAACCTATTTCAATAAACGTCGATGGAAGATCGAAAATGAAACCCGTAGAAAGCTATGGCGTAAAACTATTATCGCTTGGTTTTTTTACCAACCCTAATGAAGCCGTAATTTGGAGAGGACCAATGGCATCCAAAGCATTGAATCAAATGATATTCGATGCCGCTTGGGGAGAACTCGACTTTCTCTTGATAGATTTGCCTCCTGGAACCGGTGATATTCATTTGTCTATTGTACAAGCATTGCCAATTACAGGTGCAGTTGTTGTAAGTACACCTCAAAACATTGCATTGGCAGATGCTAAAAAAGGGGTTGCCATGTTTCAACAAAAAAACATCAATGTACCCGTACTTGGAATTATCGAAAACATGAGCTATTTTACACCAGAAGAACTTCCAGAAAATAAATATTATATTTTTGGTAAGGACGGAGCAAAACACTTAGCGGCAGACCTAAATACCGAGTTTTTAGGAGAAGTGCCATTAGTACAAAGCATTCGTGAAGCTGGTGACGTAGGTCGTCCTGTAGCACTTCAAGAAAATAGCATATTAGAAAAAGCCTTTTCTGAAATCACCAAAAACACCGTTAGAGAATTGGTGAAAAGAAACAAAGAATTGCCAGAAACAGAAGTAGTGAAAATTACCACTATGAGCGGTTGTTCAACGAAATAAAAAACTTACTATTAACACAATAAGAGGCAAACATGGAAATTATAGAATTGACAAATACAGTTGAAAAAGCTCTGGAAGAAATACGTCCCTTTCTGATTTCTGATGGAGGAAATATCTCTTTAGTATCCATAGAGAATAATGTAGTAAAAGTAAAGCTAGAAGGAGCCTGTGTGGGGTGTTCTATCAATCAAATGACTTTGAGAAATGGCGTAGAAGCCTCCATAAAAAAACACGCACCGCAAATTGAAAAAGTAATAGACGTTAGTAGCATTATGTAAATTTTGGCATTGAAATTGCCTTAATGTAGAAAACGGCAGAAATTATGAGACCACTTTTCACGCTATTATTCCTTTTTTCTAGTATCATTACCAGTGCACAAGAAAAAGCCTATCAGAAAAATGAATTTCTAAAATATAGAGTTCATTATGGACTTGCCAATGCAGGTTATGCCAGCTTTGCAATAAATGAAAAAGCTGAAGATTCGAGCTATCATTTTATAGCTAAAGGATGGACTGTTGGAATGGCCAGCTGGTTTTTTAAAGTAAGAGACAACTACGAATCTTATGTAGATAAAGAAAAGCAATTACCCACGCATTTTGTAAGAAACTTGAGTGAAGGGGGGTATAAAATCAACCGAGACCTCTATTTCGATATAGAAAACCAAAAGGTAACTGTAAAAGACCACAAGAGAAATACCACCACAGAACACAACGCCGAAGAAGTACAGGATATTATCTCTGCATTTTATTATTTGAGAAATCAGGATATAGATTCTTTGAAAATAGGTGAAAGTGTTGCCATTGATTTATTTTTAGATTTCGAAGTGTTTCCCTTTAAACTAGTGCTGCTAAATAAAGAGCCACTATCTACTAAATTTGGGAAAATCATGTGTTATAAAATGCGCCCCATGGTACAAACAGGAAGAATCTTTAAAGAAAAAGAAAGTCTTACTTTTTGGATCTCTGCAGATAAGAATAAAATACCACTTATGATAAAGGCCGACTTACTGGTAGGTTCCTTGAAAATTGATTTGACAAGTTATAGTGGATTGTCCTATGCTTTTCCCGAAAAATAATAAGAAAAATTGTAAATTCGCTGCTTAATAATACGAAGCCCTTTTGAGAATTCTTATTTACATTTTTACAGTAGCTATTCTTGCAGTTTCTTGCGGTGATGACAAATCCAATTCACAAAGCGAAACCGCTGCAAAACAAATGCCAAAACCAGTGTATAAATTTGGATATAAGATTGACGACTATATCGAAATTCAAGACACCATTGCACATGGTGAAAGTTTTGGAGAAATATTAGACCGGCACCATGTATGGTACCCAGAAATATTAAAAATTTCTAAAACGGTAAAAAAGACTTTCGACGTAAGGCGCATCAGAGCAGGAAAACCGTATACCGTTTTAGCCAGAAAGGATTCCACCGAAAAGGCGCAAGTTTTTATATATCAACACGACTTAATCAATTACACAGTCATTGATTTTAAAGACTCAATCATTACGGCTACCAAAGGAAAAAAAGCGGTTACAATTGTACAAAAGAAAGCCTCCGGTGTAATTACAAGCTCGCTGTCTGAAGCACTTGATAAGCAAGGAGTAAATGCCGTAGTAGCCAATGATCTCTCTGAAATATACGCATGGGCCATCGATTTCTTTCGCTTGCAGAAAAACGATAAATTCAAAGTAATATATGAACAGAAATATATTGAAGATACCATTCCAGCTGGAGTAGGAAGAATCAAAGCAGCGTATTTTGAGCACGTGGGACGTCCGTTTTATGCTTTTAAATTTGTGTCCGATTCCATCACAGGTATCGAAGAATATTACGACGAAGAAGCAAACCACCTTCGGAGAGCATTTCTAAAAGCACCTTTAAAATTTAGTCGGATCTCTTCAAGATACAACCTAAAAAGAAAAATTGCCCATTACGGAAGAGTAAAAGCGCATAAAGGAACCGACTTTGCAGCCCCAGTAGGAAGTCCAATTATGAGTACGGCTAACGGACGTGTAACCGAATCGAGAATGAAAGGAGCCAACGGGAATTATGTGAAGATACGACATAACTCTACCTATTCTACCCAGTATTTACACATGAAAAAGCGTAAAGTAAAAGTAGGTGAATATGTAAAACAAGGACAAGTAATAGGGTGGGTTGGAATGACAGGAAGTACATCTGGACCCCATGTCTGCTACCGATTTTGGAAAAATGGCGTGCAAGTAGACCCACTGAAGCAAAAGCTACCGCCGGCGGAAGCCATGAAAGCAAAAATAAAACCGCAGTACCTAGAGTTCATTCAACCCATTAAAGTTGAATTGGATGCCATAGAAATGCAAGATTGAATAGAATAGATTAAACCTTAGTATGATGAATTTAAAAAATAACAATCCCTCCAAAACAGAAGCTTGGAAAAAGCTGAACGAACATTACAACAAAACGAAAGATGTACACTTGCGTGACTTGTTCGCCGCAAATTCAAATAGAAAAGAAGATTTTTCAATAGACTTTAAAGATGTACACCTCGATTTTTCAAAAAATAGAATAGATGCCACAACCCTTAATTTGTTGGTGGATTTAGCGAATGAAGTAGACCTAAAAGGAGCAATCACTAGTTATTTTGGAGGTGCGAAAATAAACGCAACCGAAGGAAGAGAAGTATTGCATACGGCCTTAAGAGCAAATGCAAACAAAGAAGTACTCGTAGATGGAGAAAATGTCATAAATGATGTGCAAGCTACCTTGTCACAAATTGAAAGCTTTACCAATAAAGTACTTTCAGGAGATTGGAAAGGGTATACTGGAAAAGCAATAACGGATGTTGTAAATATCGGAATTGGTGGTTCAGATTTAGGACCTCAAATGGTGGTAGAGTCATTAAAATACTATAAAACGCCTATAGATGTACATTTCGTAAGCAATGTAGATGGTGACCATGTTTCAGAAGTCGTTAAAACTTTGAATCCTGAAACAACCCTATTTCTAATTGTTTCAAAAACATTTACTACACAAGAAACCATAACCAATGCAGAAACCATCAAAAGTTGGTTCCTCGAATCAGCAGCTGAAGAAGACATTGCAAAACACTTTGCAGCAGTTTCTACAAACATGGATGCTGTTATCTCTTTTGGAATCGATCCTGCAAATGTTTTCACCATGTGGAACTGGGTTGGCGGTAGATTCTCATTGTGGAGTGCCGTAGGGCTCTCTATTAGCTTAGCAGTAGGTTTTGAAAACTTTAAAGCCTTGTTAGCTGGAGCATCGGAAATGGATACGCATTTTGAAACTACAGATTTTGAAGAAAATATTCCTGTAGTATTGGCATTGTTAAGCGTTTGGTATAATAATTTCTACGGTGCAGAATCGGAAGCAATATTGCCGTATTCTCAGTACTTAGAAAAACTGACACCGTATTTACAACAAGCCATTATGGAAAGTAATGGGAAAAGTGTAGATAGAAACGGTGACACTATCGATTACCAAACAGGAACCATTGTTTGGGGAAGTACAGGAACCAATATGCAACACGCTTTTATGCAGTTGGTACACCAAGGAACCAAATTAATTCCTTGCGATTTTATTGGTTATGAAACCTCTTTGTATGGAAAAGAAGAGCACCATAACAAATTGATGTCGAACTTTTACGGACAGCAAGAAGCTTTGTGCAATGGAAAAACCAAAGAAGAAGTGGCTGCAGAAGGTAAAACTGCCGAAAGTGTAGTGCCATTCAAAGTTTTTGCAGGAAACAAACCGAGTAACTCTATTTTGATAGATAAACTGACTCCAAATTCTCTTGGAAAGTTAATTTCTATGTATGAACACAAAATTTTTGTACAAGGAATTATTTGGAATATCTACAGCTACGACCAATGGGGTGTTGAACTAGGAAAAGTATTGGCAAATAAAATTTATGCTGAGAAATATTCTTAAATAGGTGAAAAGGGTGAAGCAGTGAAATAGTATCCCGTCCTAATACTTTTAGAAAACCTAACAAGTCTGTAACGCTTGTTAGGTTTTTTTGTGCATTTAAATAAAATATATTTTTTCACTACTTCACTACTTCACTACTTCACTACTTCACCACATAACTACATAACTACATCACTACTTCACTCATTCTTTTTTATTACATTTGCGCTACCTAAACATAAAATAATAACATCATGAAAGAAGTACATTCGTATTGGGCCTATTTGGTATTGGCAGTATTGGTAATTACCGTTGTAAATGCCATCGTTGGTTATACCTCAAAGAAAGAATTCAAAGACAAAGACCTAAGATTGGGATTGTTTACCTTGATTTTTTCACATATACAACTATTAATAGGATTAGGATGGTACTTTATGTCACCAGTGTATAAAAACATGAAAACATTTGGAGTAGACGCTGTAATGGAATTTGAAAATTCCCGATTGTTAGCAATCGAACACCCTATAACCATGTTATTGGCCATAGCCTTAATCACTGTAGGTTGGAGCAAACATAAAAAGCAAGAAGAAGCACAAGGTAAATTCAAAACATTCGCCATCTTTTACGGTGTGGCCTTAGTACTTGTACTGTCTAGAATTCCATGGAATCAATGGATACAATAATACAGTAGTAAACGCATAGCCACCTAATAAATTCAAAGAATGAAAACAATACTTTCATATCTTCTTACGGTAGTTCATTACCTGCTTTTTGGTGTACTGATCGTTTTATTTCACCCCTTGCAATGGTTTACCTTAAAAGTGTTTGGGTACACAGCTCATAAGAAAACAGTAGACCTATTGAATTATTGTTTGCGTTCGACTTTGTTTGTAATTGGAGCAAGTGTTCGTTTTGAACAAGAACACGAATTGCCCAAAGGAGTACCGCTTATTATCGTTTCAAACCATCAAAGTTCACATGAAATAGCACCAATATCTTGGTATTTTAGAAAATCACATCCAAAATTCGTGTCGAAAATTGAATTGGGAAGAGGTATTCCAAGTGTTTCTTTCAATCTAAAATATGGAGGTTCTGTTTTGATTGACAGAAAAGATCCAAAACAGTCGTTGACAGCCCTCGCTAAGTTTGCGAAAAACATCGAAAAGAACAACTGGTCGGCTGTGATATTTCCAGAAGGAACAAGAAGTAAAGATGGGCATCCAAAAACTTTTTCAATAAATGGATTGAAGTTACTCACAAAATATGCGCCGTCGGCATACGTTGTTCCAGTTACCATAAACAACTCATGGAAATTGGTTGAGAACGGAGCATTTCCCTTGGGGATAGGTGTGCCTTTAAAATTTAAAGTACACGAACCCATTGCCGTAAATTCCATGGAATTCAAGGATTTGTTTCAAAAAGTGGAAGAAACAATAAAAAACTCAGTAACTTTGTAGCTTATACCTGAATCATAAAAAAGAATAGATGTCTATAAATAATGTGCGTAAAGAAGTAATGTTGACACTGGAGAAGGATATTGAAACTACCTTTGGGAAGTTCTTAATTTCTCCGGAGGAGATTTGGCAACCTACAGATTTTTTACCGAACCCCCAGTCTGATACATTTATAGAAGAAGTAAAAGAAATTAGAGAGCTTTCAAAAGAGCTAGACAATGACTTTTGGATTTCTTTAGTGGGAGATATGATTACCGAAGAAGCCTTACCAACCTATGAATCATGGTTGTTAGATCTTGATGGTGTAAATCAGCACGGAGAAGAAAAAGGATGGTCGAGTTGGATACGAAGATGGACCGCCGAAGAAAATAGACATGGAGACGTTTTAAACAAATATATTTACCTATCTGGGCGTGTAAACATGCGCGAAGTTGAAATCACTACACAACACTTAGTAGCTGATGGTTTCGATATTGGAACAGCCAGAGACCCTTATAAAACTTTTGTGTATACGAGCTTTCAGGAATTAGCAACCTATGTGTCCCATAACAACGTTGCAAAAATTGCGCGTAAGGCTGGGATGAAAGGATTGGCAAAAATGTCTAAAATCATCGCTGGTGATGAAATGAGACATCACCTGGCTTATGTAGAATTTATCCGTCAGATATTTGCCGTAGACCCAAGTGAAATGATGATTGCTTTTTGTGATATGATGAAGCATAAGATTGAGATGCCAGCTATGTATCTCAGAGAATCTTTTGGTAAAAAAGCATCTTTGTTCGATAAATTTTCGGATGTAGCGCAAAGAGCTGGAGTATATTCAGCATTTGACTATATAGATATCCTAGAAAAACTTAACAAAGCTTGGGCTATTGATAAAATCACAGGACTTACACCAGAAGCAGACAAAGCAAGATCATACCTAATGCGCTTGCCAGACCGTATGAGAAGAATTGCGAATAGAATTGTCGTACCCGATACAGATTATAACTTCAAATGGATGCAACCTTTGGTTGTAAAATAAAACCACACCTACTAGGTCTAAAAGACCTAGTAGGTGTGGGAGCCAGGAGGGTGAATTTCAATAAAATAACTAGCTTCAAACGTTTTTCCCGCTTCTATAGATAAGATCCCTTCCTTTTCTTCTAACAGTTGAGAAGTGTTTATACTGTCTGCAATTCCCAACCACGGTTCTATACAAACAAACGGAGCTTTTGGCTTTGACCATATTCCTAAATAAGGAAAATCGGTATAACGGAGTGTTACGATATTGCCTTCTGTTTTATGCTGAAGTGTTACTTTTTTGGAATTCATTTTTTTAAACACCAAAGCATCTCTGTCAAAAACACCAGCATGTAAGTCGAGGGTGTTTGAATTTTTCAAGACCGATTCCGTTTCGTTTCCGATAAGTCCGTTCTCAATTAAATGAGTCTCCACAGTTTCTTCTTTTTCAAATTCCAATCTACACCGTTCATAACTTTCATTGTTATTGAGAAGTGAACATTTAAAAGCCGGATGCTCTCCCAACGAGAAATAAAGCCTTTCATTTCCAGTATTTCGAACCAAATGGGTTATATGAATACTGTTTTCAACCAATGTATATCTTGTTCGGAATTCGAATTGAAAAGGATACACCGCTAAAGTTTCTGGTGAGCTTTTTAATAAGAAGGTAAGTGAATTGTCTGTCTGACTTTCTAATATAATACCCTTGCTTCTTCTAAAAAACCCGTGCTGTGGAAGATGGTACTCTTTGCCTTCAAAGAAATAGGTGTCATCTTTTAACTTCCCTACAAAAGGGAAAAGAATAGGTGCTTGTCCACCCCAAAACTGTGTATCACCCTCCCAAAGATATTCCTTATTATAGGCTTGAATACTCGTCAATTCAGCCCCTTTTTTGGCAATTGAAATTTGTAAAATAGGATTCTTTAAATGGTACATGTAATTGTGTAAATATAAGATTATCCGTCGTTTTCTGTGAATTCAAAAGCATCTCTGTCTTGTAAGAATTGGAATTTTCTCCGACAGCTATCTAGCTTTTCTTTATCAAGAATAGCGGTACAAACGGCCTCTTCATTCTCTTGAGATAGTTTAAGAATTTCTCCCAGAGGATCAATGACCTGTGAATGTCCGTTGTATTCCAAATTATTGGCATCGGTTCCTACTCGGTTAACACCGATACAATAGCACATATTTTCAATGGCTCTCGCTTTTAATAAACTATCCCATGCATTAATTCTTGGTTTTGGCCAATTTGCCGAATAGAGGGCAATATCATAACCTTCCGTATTGCGAGACCATACAGGAAAACGCAAATCGTAGCAAACGAATGGACTAATTTTCCAGCCTTTATATTCAAAAAGCAAACGATGTTTACCTGCCGTATATATTTTGTCCTCTCCTGCTAGGGTAAACAAGTGTTTTTTGTCGTAATAAGTCAATGCTCCAGAGTGGTGTACAAAAATGAAGCGATTGAAATACAATCCGTTTTCCTTAATAATCAAACTTCCCGCAAGTGCGGTTTTATAATGACTAGCTGTTTTTTTCATCCATTGAATCGCGGAACCTTCCATGGTTTCAGCTATTGAATTAGGCTGCATGACAAATCCTGTACTGAACATTTCTGGTAAAACAATAAGGTCGGTGCCTTCCTCAATACCAGCAATTTTATCTTCAATATTTTGAAGATTTGTAACAATATCTTTCCATACCGTATCGGTTTGTATCAAGGTTATTTTTAACTGATTTTGCATAGTATTTCGGCAGCTTTTTCTAGGGTTGAGTTCTTTTTGGCAAAACAGAATCGTAAGACTTTAGGGTCAATAGTATCCGTGTTAAACGGAGAAATTGGGATGGCGGCAATGCCTTGTTCTATCACCATTCTATGTGCGTAATCCACATCGTGTTCATCCGTGATGGCAGTGTAATCTAAAAGTTGAAAATAAGTACCTTTTGAAGGCGTGAATTTGAACTTAGATCCTTCAATAGCCTTTAAGAAAAAATCTCTTTTTTCTTGATAGAAGCCTCCGAGCTCTATGTAATGTCGTTCTTCTTTGAGGTAATTTGCCAAAGCTACTTGAAAAGGGTGACTTACACAGAAAACGTTGAATTGATGCGCTTTTCTAAATTCTTCCATAAGTTCTTTTGGCGCCATACAATAGCCTATTTTCCATCCAGTGATATGAAACGTTTTACCAAAAGAATTTGCAATTAGACTTCTTTTTTTTAGTTCTGGAAACAGGCAGGCACTATAGTGTTTTTCATTGTCGTAAAGAATATGTTCATAAACATCATCACATAACAATAGAATTGAGGTTCCGGTGAGTAGCTGCTCCAATTTCAAAAGATCACTTTTGTCTAAAACCGTACCAGTGGGGTTGTGAGGTGTATTCAAGACAATCATCTTTGTCTTTGAAGTGATGTGCTGTTTAAAAGCATCCCAATCAATTTTGTAGTGCGGAGCTTCCAGTTGGTAAAAAACTGGAATGCCTCCATGAAGCTGAATAGCGGGTTCATAACAATCAAAGGCGGGTTTTATAACAATAACCTCGTCTCCTGGGTTTACAAATGCTGCCATGGCTGTATACAAAGCCTGGGTAGCTCCGGCGGTGACCGTAATTTCTGTCTCAGGGCAGTAATGTACATCGTATAATTTTTCTGTTTTTTGAGAAATAGCATTTCTAAGGATTGGTGCACCTGCCATATGCGCATATTGGTTACTTCCGTTTTGCATGGCCTTATTTACACCCTCTAACAGTGCTTTTGGACTGTCGAAATCTGGAAAGCCTTGCGATAAATTAATGGCATTGTTGTCTGCCGAAAGCTTGCTCATGGTCGTGAAGATTGTGGTCTTTACATCAGGAAGCTTGGATTGAAATTGCGTGTCGAAAGAAAGCATAGTTGTTAGTAGGGTAGAATTAGAATCGGTGTTCAAATTGTTTAAATGTCTTAGTGATAATTTCTATGCAAATATGCATTTCACTTTCTGTAAGTACTAATGGTGGTGTAAATCGGATGATATTTCCATGTGTTGGTTTTGCCAGTAATCCATTTTCCATAAGTGCCAAGCAAATATTCCATGCTGTGTCACTTTCTGGGGTATCGTTAACTTCTACCGCATTGAGCAAGCCTTTGCCTCTAACCTCCTTAACAAGTTTAGAACTTTTGGCATATACTTCAATCTTGGATCGAAAAATTGCGCCTAAACTACGAGCGTTTTGAAAAAGTTTTTCATCTCTTACAATCTCCAGTGCCTTGGTCGCAACAACGGCGGCAACGGGATTTCCTCCAAAGGTGCTTCCATGTTGCCCGGGTTTAATAACGTTCATAATCTCATCATCTGCTAACACAGCACTCACAGGGTAGGTACCCCCACTCAATGCTTTTCCAAGTATTAAAATATCAGGTCTTTGGTAACTTTCTTGTCGCTCACATTGTTGTTCACAAGAGCAGTTGCCACATACTGCTAATAGGCTACCAGTTCTGGCAATACCCGTTTGAATTTCATCGGCAATAAACAAAACATTGTGTTCGTTACAAAGTGTTTTTACACTTTGTAAATAAGAAGGGTCAGGAGTGTAAATTCCGGCCTCTCCCTGTATAGGCTCGACCAAAAAGCCCACAATGTTTTTCTCTTTTTCAAATATAGTTTTCAAGGCCGCAACATCATTGTAGCCAATCTTTACAAACCCAGGGGTATAGGGACCAAAGTTTTCCTTGGCAATCGGATCATTTGAAAACGAAATAATTGTAGTCGTTCTTCCGTGGAAATTGTTTTCACATACCACAATAATTGCCTTTTCCTGAGGAATTTCTTTTTTTTCATAACCCCATTTACGCGCAATTTTTATAGCGGTTTCAACAGCTTCTGCACCTGTATTCATTGGGAGTAGCTTGTCGAAACCAAAAAACTCGGTTGCGAATTTTTCGTACAAACCGAGCTTGTCGTTATAAAAAGCTCTTGAAGTAAGACTCAGTGTTTGTGATTGCTCTGTCAACGCTTTAGTAATTTCAGGATGGCAATGTCCTTGGTTTACAGCGGAATAGGAAGATAGAAAATCGAAATATTTTTTACCATTTACATCCCAAACAAAAACCCCCTTCCCTTTACTTAACACAACGGGTAGCGGATGGTAGTTATGAGCACCGTGCTTTTCTTCTAATGATATATGTAACGAAGCAGATGAATCCATAGGTGTTCTTTTTAGGTACTACAAATTACAAGAAATTCTTTAGAGGTGCAACACCTTCGAGAGGGCTTCGCTTCTTGAAAAAGATTCAGTTCTCAATGCACTGTTCGTTTCCTTTGGCACTCGAACTGACAAACGCATACAGTTTCAATTTTAAATAAAACTTTCCTGCTACTAACAGCCAGTAATTCTCCAGAATCCAGCAGGCTCAAAACCCGCCAAAGGCGGACAGGCTCAAAACTCAAAAAACTAACAATTAAGCCCGAATTTGCCCTGTCCCTCTCACAATCCATTTGTAGGTGGTAATTTCTTCCAAAGCCATAGGCCCCCTAGCATGTAGCTTTTGTGTGCTGATTCCTATTTCAGCTCCCAATCCAAATTGCGCACCATCGGTAAAGGCAGTTGAGCTGTTTGCATACACGGCGGCAGCATCTACACTATTGAGGTATTTCTCAATAATCGCCTCGTCTTCTGCAACAATAGCCTCACTGTGTTTTGAACTGTATTTTGCAATATGATTGAGGGCTTCATCTATATCTGAAACCGTTTTGATTGCCATTTTATTTGACAAAAACTCAGTGCCAAAATGAGAGGCATCTGCCTTGTTTAATAAAGTTGTTGGATAGTTTCCATCCAGTATAGCAAAGGATTTTTCATCCGCAAAAATTTCTGTTTCTTTTGCAATTAAAGTATCCGTAATTTGAGTCAAGTCTTCCAATCGATCTTGGTGCAATAACAGACAATCCAAGGCATTGCAAACACTCACTCTTCTTGTCTTTGCATTGTTTACAATGGCAGCCCCTTTTGCGATATCTCCACTGGCATCTAAATAGGTATGTACAATTCCTGCACCAGTTTCTATAACAGGTACTTTGGCATTGTCACGTACAAAATTTATCAATCCTTGAGAACCTCTTGGAATGATAATGTCTACATATTCCGTTGCCTGTAACATATCGGCAGTTGCCTGACGATCGGTTGGTAATAAAGTCACTACATTCTGATTTACACCGTGTTTTTTTAGCACTTCTTGAATAATACCTACGATGGCATTGTTAGAAAATTCAGCATCGCTTCCACCTTTTAAAATACAAGCATTGTTGGTTTTAAAACACAAGGAAAACACATCGAAAGAAACATTTGGTCTGGCTTCATAAATGATTCCAATAACGCCCATGGGCACACGTACTTTTGAAACTTTTAAACCGTTTTCCAGTTCCTTTTTAGTCAGAACATCACCAACTGGACTGTTGAGTTTAGATACATTCACAATGTCTTGTGCAATGCCTTCAATACGTTCTTCAGACAATAACAAACGATCGTATTTTGGATCGTTTATATCCATTCGGTCTAAATCCTTTTTGTTTTCTTCTAATATATTTGAAGTTCTCTCAATTGCCAAGGCAGCAATTTCTCTAAGAATTTCTTCAATTTTCTGTGCAGACAAACTCACCAATTCGCGACTAGCGGTTTGTACGGCTTTAAATGTATTTTCTATATTGGTATTCATAATGTTCAATAATAGTATGTAAATTAACTCAATACGAGATAGTTGTAATGTACCAAAGGAACATGACCTCTTTCTCCTATATAACTTGTTGCTTCTTTTGAATCGTAGGCAACTTTTCCAAGGCCAATATGCTGGTTGTTGCTGTCTACGATATTGATAACGTCCCCCTTTTTAAAGGAGCCTTTGATGGCTGATACCCCAACGGGAAGTAAGCTGTTTGCCTTGTCAGATAGTAATGCCTCCTTTGCACCATCATTTATTACAATACAAGCCTTTGAAAAGTCGCCCGACTGTGCTACCCATTTTTTAACAGGCGAGGGTTTTGAGGTCACCGCTTTAAAAAAAGTACCCGTTTCTTTGTTTAACAGAGCTTTAAGTATCTGGTCTTTGCTTCCATTACCAATATACACATCAATACCTAAGTTGGCAATTTTCATGGCAGTAGTTGCTTTGGTCAGCATGCCTCCTCTTCCAAATTCCGATTTGGTATCGGAAACTGCATCTTCCAGGTCTACCTCTTCTTTGTTGAAATTTGTAATCAAACGTGCGTTTGGATCACTCGGATGCGCGGTGAAAATACCATCTACATTGGAAAGCAATAGCAAACTTTCAACGGATAGCATGGATGCTACCAAGCCCGATAATTCATCGTTGTCGGTAAACATCAATTCGGTAATGGAGACCACATCATTTTCGTTGATGATAGGTGTGATATCACTTTTTAACAGTGCATCCAAACAGTTTTTGATATTTAAATAATGCTGACGTGTTCGAAAAGATTCTTTAGTTACCAATACTTGAGAACATCTGCTGTTGTGGTCCTCGAACAGGCTACTGTAGATTTTCATCAATTCAATCTGACCAATAGAGGCCAATACTTGTCGCTGACTAATAGTGTCTAATTGTTGTGCGTCTTTCACCACAGATCTACCGGCTGCAACGGCTCCGGAGGAAACTAAAACTACCTGGTACCCCTTCTTTTTTAAGGCAATGATTTGTGCTACAATATGCGCAATACGTTCGGTATCCGGCAAGCCAGAAGCAAGCGTAAGCACATTGGACCCAATTTTAACCAGTATTTTTTTTGTTGCCTGCATGAGGTGTTTTCAATGATTGAAGTGACAAAAGTACAAATTTTGATGGTTTATTTGTTTTCTTTTATCAAATACACGTAAACCGGATAATGATCACTATATCCGCCTGTAAATTTTCCATTGCCAAAACTGCGAAAAGGATAGCCTTTATACTTTCCTGATTGAACACTTAGGTAACCCGGATTGTAGATATAGGCTTTGTAAAAAGACAAGGACTTATATCTTTTTTCTTTGTCTACTAAAGAACCACTGACGATAATTTGATCGAAGAGGTTGATATTATCCCGGTACCCCAAGGTACTATATCCTTTTTCAAACAAAACTTCATAAGGATTGTAGAATTCGATAGGCAGCAAATGTTGTTGGCTTTTTTTAGTTCCCAATACGTTTTTAAGACTTGAATTTATGGGGTCGTCGTTAAGGTCACCCATCAAAATGATTTTGGAATTGGGACTGGTAGTAAAAATACTGTCACAAATTTGTTGGTTTAAAAAAGCAGCTTTTTCACGGTTGGGTCGACTTCTTTTTTCACCACCTCTTCGAGAAGGCCAATGGTTTACAATGACATGAATGAGTTCCCCTTCCAAGTAGCCTGAAACTAACAATTGATCTCGGGTGTATTTTCGAACACCAGTCTCCGACCAAAAGCGCAATTCGTAAGCATGATGTGAAATGGGTATGAAATGTTCTTTCCGGTATAGTAGTGCCACGTCAATCCCTCTCAAGTCAGGGGAGTCGTAATGTGCAATTCCATAATTTAAGGAGTTGAGTGGAGGCGTTTGAAGTAGGTCTTCCAATACATTCCGGTTTTCGATTTCTGAAACACCAATAATAGACGGTGCTGTTTTGGTTTTTTCAAAACCTATTTCTGAAATGACCTGTGCCATGTTTTTTAATTTTTGATGATATACCGCACTTCTGTTTTTTTTGATTTCAAACATAGGACTTGCCTCATCATTGGTTTCAGGGTTGTTAATGGTGTCGAACAGATTTTCCAGATTGTAAAATGCCATGCAATGGATACGATAGTTTTTTGATTGTGCAGAGGAAATGGAAAGCCAAAAAAGGAGTATTAAACTAGTGAAATATGGTTTCATAAAATTTTTATTTAAAGATAAAATAAAATTACGTAACTTGTTGAAGCTATGTGATTTAATTGTAATGAGAAAGATGTTTATAGATATTCGTTTTGAGGTTTTTTGTTGTTGTTTTGCGTTTTTTTATTGTGAAATATGTTCAGCACAAAAGCCGAATTTTGTAATTGGTAAGGTGGTAGATGCGCTTGGCCATCAAATACTTCAAAAAATAGCCATTATTGGACCCGGAGGGAGAACGGTATTTACGACAGGTGAATTTATTTTGGAAGCATTGCCTGTAACTTGCCAGATAGAAATAAATAAGATTGGCTTTCGCTCCAAAATCTTGCAACTCGATTTTAGTGAACAAGCTCAGATTGATTTGGGAAACATTTCATTGGTTCCATTATTTGATAGTCAGGAAAATGCAAACAGTATCGAATTGTCGGAGAATCAATTGTCTGAAGACGACATTGGAGGCGCCAATGTTATTACCGGTTTGTTACAATCTTCAAAAGATGTATTCCTAAGAAGTGCCGCTTTTAACTTTGGACAAGCACGCTTTAAAGTGCGGGGTTATGACAGTCGGGAAGGAAATGTGATGCTCAATGGCATTGTAATGAACAAGCACTTTGATGGTAGACCTCAATGGAGCAATTGGGGAGGTTTGAACGATGTACTTAGAAATCAAACGTTTTCGGCTGGAATTGCTGCTTCCGAACATACGTTTGGTGGACTTTTAGGTAGCACAAATTTTAGCACAAGAGCTTCGGAATACAGACCGGGTTCCTCTGTTTCTTTTGCCGCTTCTAACGGAAGTTATAGAGGTAGAATTATGGCTTCCCATTTTACGGGAACGCTAGAAAATGACTGGTATTTTGCTTTTTCAGGTTCCAATCGATCTGCACAAAATGGTGCCGTCGAAGGCACCACCTATAAGGCCTATTCTTTTTTTATGGCGGCTGAAAAAGTCATTGACAAAAATCACAGTTTGAATTTTACAAGTATATTGGCTTTTAATAGACGTGGAAAATCATCTCCTAATACTCAAGAAGTATACGACCTTAAAGGAAATAACTACAATGCTTATTGGGGAGTTCAGATGGGTGATAAACGAAATTCGAGAATCAAAGAAATTCACGAGCCTATTTTTATGCTTAGTCATTATTGGCAACCCAACAAGCGTACGGATATTGAAACCACAGTATCCTATCAGTTTGGGCATATTGGTAACAGCAGATTGGGCTATTCAAATGCACCCAATCCCGATCCTACTTATTATAAAAAACTGCCGAGCCATAGTTTGCAATACAAGGATTATCGTACCGCTTACCTGTCCTTAGAAGATTTTCAAGAAAATGGCCAGTTGAATTGGCAACAAATGTATGCCATCAATGCCAATACAAAAACAGCAAATTACTATGTATATGAAGACCGAAATGACGATACTACTTGGACAATACGTACCGCATTAAATCGGCAAATGAACACTAAGTTACAGCTTGCTTTTACCGCAGGATTCACTCAATTCCAAAGTCATAATTATGCAAAGGTGCTCGATGTATTAGGAGCAAATGGATTTAAAGACATAGATACCTATGCTCAAGGAGAAGCAAGTCAAAATGATAGCAATCACCCAAATAGAATGGTAACCGAAGGCGATCATTTTTCCTATAACTATAGATTGAAAACAAATCAATGGCAGTGTTATGGACAAAGTAGGTATCAGTTAAAAAAAATGACATGGCACTCGGCGATTCAAATTACGCGAACGAAGTATCAAAGGGAAGGACTCTATAGAAATGGTGGCTATCCAAAAACTTCTTTTGGAAAGGGAGAAGAAAAGCGTTTTTTTAGCTTAGCAATTAAAACGAATTTATTGTACAAGTTTACTGGGCGACACCTTTTACAAGGCAATTTAGCATATTTTACAAAACAACCTAGTTTGCGAAATGTCTATGCTAATGTGCGTATCCATCATGAATTCACACCTGAATTGTCGAACGAAACCATACAATCGGCAGACGTGAATTATCAATACCGTGCTCCAGGTATAAAAGCACGATTGAGTGTGTACTACAGTTTTTTTGCCAATGGTATTGAAAACGCTTTTGCTTTTGCCCAAGGTTTACGAGGAGATGAAGCCGATTTTGTAGCCATGTTAACTACTGATATTGAGAAAAAACACAGGGGATTGGAATTTGGTTTGGAGTATGATTTGAGTGCAACATCAAAATTATACACAGTAGTAGCCTTGGGACACCATTCTTATGCAAACAATCCTAATGTAAGTATCCAATCTTCATCGTTTATAAATTCGGAAAGTGATTTTGGAAAAGCGTATTTAAAAAATTATAAATTGGGAGGCACCCCGCAAAATGCCTATTCCATTGGGCTTGAATATCGAGACCCTGCCTATTGGTGGGTGGCTATTAATGGAAATATGGTAACCCATAATTATCTAAGTATTTCTCCATTATTGAGAACGAACAACTTTTTTTTAGACAAAGATGGTGTTCCTTTCGTACACGCTGAAACAGGAAGTCAGATTACTCAGGAAGATGTAGCGCCGCTATGGCGTCAAGAACGTTTTAAAGACTTGTTTTTGATCAATCTTATTGGAGGAAAGTCTTGGAAAATTCAGGAACGCTATATAAGTCTTTTTGCGAGTGTAAATAATGTCTTAGGAACGATCTATAAAACAGGAGGTTTTGAACAGTCTCGGAAGGCAAATTACAAAGAATTACAAGCAGACAAAGCATTAAAAACGCCTTTATTCGGGCCTAAATATTGGTTGGGAAATGGTACGAGCTACTATGTGATTGTATCGATGCGATTTTAAAAATTACAAAATGAAAAAGAGAAGTTTACTTTTTATAATGTTTTCAATACTGCTGAATTCTTGTGTGCAGGACGCAAATTATTCAGTGCCTGAAATCCATTGTGATACGACAGAGATAGCGCTTACAAATACCATACAACAAATCAAAGACATGGCAGGTTTTGGATTGACTGAGTTTACGGATGAATTGGTTATAGAAGGCTATGTAGTCTCTAGTGATGCGGCTGGAAATATTTACAAAAGCATTTCCATTCAAGACGCAGTAGAAAACCCTTTAGCAGGTATTCGTATTGCCGTAGATCAAACCAACACTTATACCCAATATCCGGTGGGGAGAAAGGTGTTTGTAAAGTTAAAAGGACTTGCCATAGGTTATAGCGGAGGGACACTCGAGATAGGAAAAGCAGCGGGCGCAGAAATAGTGCGTATCCCAAATACAGAAGTGAGTCAGCATATCATTCGCAGCTGTGAAACCTTTGAAATAGTACCCAAAAAAGTGCAAATTTTGGAGCTAAATAACGACTTGGTTGATGTGTTGGTTCAGTTCGAAAATGTACAGTTCAGAACAGAGGATTTTGGCAAAGCATATGCCGAGGTCAACACTACAAATTCTGTCGATCGTATCGTAAGTCAGGTTTCCGAAGATTGTGCATTACTTTCCGAAATGACACTTAGAAATAGTGGTTTTTCCAACTTTAAAAGCAATGAGTTACCTCAAGGACGAGGCGAAATTATGGGAGTTCTGACAAAATATTATTCGCAATATCAATTGCTGCTTCGGCATATTGAAGATGTAGATTTGACTGAGCAACACTGCGGTATTGGTTCAGCTTTACAGCCCACAATTTCCTTTCAGCAAATATTGGATTTATATAAGGGAACGAGGGTGGAATTTGGCGTAGCGGTGCCATATATAATTGAAGGTTATATTATATCGTCTGACCGAGAAGGGAATTTTAGAAATGCTTTGTTTGTTCAAGACGCTGTTGAAAATCCGCTTGGGGGGATTCAAATTTTACATGATGAAGAAAACTTATTTGAACAGTTTCGAATTGGAGACAGAGTACTTGTTAAACTCAATCGCTTGTATTTGGATAGCGTCAACGGAGTCCTAACCCTAGGATTTGCAGATGGAGAATCGGTAGGGGCAATTGAAGACGAAACCTTTGAAAGCTTTGTTGTTCAGACCCACGAGAATTTTGAAATCATTCCTTTGTCAAAAACACTTTCAGAACTGTCGGCAACATTATGTCAAAATATACTTATAGAGCTGAAAGAAGTCCAATTAATTCAAGAAGAATTAGGCAATGCCTTTGCTTTTTATTCTGGAACAAATAACGGTGTACGAACTGTAGAAACCTGCGGAGTCTTACAACGAATGACAGTTTTTACAGAAGGAACCGCTTCTTTTGCCTCTACTAAATTTCCTGATGGAAAAGGGACAATAACAGGTGTTTTGTATCGCGTAGACACTAAATTACAATTGCAACCCCGATTTTTAGAAGATGCAGTTTTGGATGCCGAGAGAGAACTTTGTCCGGTAATAGTACCTAAAATTATAATCACCGAAATTGCAGATCCTGAGAACAGTACTGGAGCAAGATTTGTGGAATTGTACAATGCAGGAATTCATGCGATTGCTTTGGATGGCTGGAAACTAAATAAATATACGAACGGAGCTTTGGTAAAAACAAGTATCGAATTGTCAGGTCACATCTTATATCCAGATAATTTTTTGGTCGTTTCGAATTCGGGATTTGAAAGTGTATTTGGAATGCAGTCGACTCTTGTGTCGAGTACTATTTCAGGGAATGGCGATGATATGTACGAACTTGAAGACAGTATTGGTGCTGTACAAGATGTTTATGGCGTATTAGGGTTGGATGGCACTGGTTCGGACTGGGAATATACTGATGGTAGGGCGGTTAGGAATTATAATGTTACAACTCCTACTGCTAGGTTTGCTATAGAGGAATGGACTATTTTTTCTACAGATCAGCAAGCTCCTTTAGATTTTGGTCCGTTTGAGCGTTAAGCAATTTGCTAACATTCTACGCATGTAGTAATTACGAAATAGTCGTTTTTTATCAGGGTAGTTTTTCGATTTCTTGCAGTTTGGTTGGTATGCTTGAATAGGTGAAAAAAATTTAACCTCTTTATTAAAGAATAGCCAATGTGAACTTTGTTTAAAACACCGATAAAATAAGATATTTCTTAACCTTAAGAAGTTTTTTTGTTGAACTTAAAAAGTTATTTTTTTTCCCCTTTTGGACTAGTTTTGGAATGTAAAATTTAAATAAATTATGAAAAAAACAGTACTAGTAATTATGATTGTAATTTTAGGAGCCGTATCAAGTTTTGCAAAACCTCCTAAAGATCTGCCCCTAAACAAAAAGTTAAGAACGGCAATTGAAAAACTTTTGTCGCAGCCTGATTTTTCTGTAGACCAAATTGAAATGTCAGCTGTTGTTGAATTTATTTTAAATGAAAATGGTGAAATAGTAGTGCTCACTGTAAAATCAAAAGAAGCAATTCTCGAGCATTTTATTAAAACAAGATTGAACTATCAATCCATCCTACCCTCCCAAACAGTTTTAACTAGAAACCGATTTGTAATTCCTGTAAAACTGATTAAAAGAGCCTAATTTTTTCACCTTTTCATGCAGCCCAGGTAAGATAGTAATTACTTGGGTTTTTTTATGCTTTTTTGCTTTCCAACAAAACATACACAGGAAAATGATCGCTACATCCGCCCAAGTAGTATTTTCCAGAATAGGTTCTGAAGGGTGTGTTTTTATATCGACCTCTAGGGTTGGTTAAAAAATCGGCATTAAAGATATTTGCTTCTTTAAACACAAGTTTGTTTGGTTTCGGTTCAAAAAATGGAGAGGATAATAAAATTTGATCGAATAGCATCCACTTTCCGTAAAATTTTAAAGATCCAAGACCATTTGTATACAAGTCGACCATGGGGTTTTTCAAGCCATTAATAGCAAGGTGATTTTGAATACTTTCATCGGTTGGATTGTCATTGAAGTCACCGAGAACCACAATTTTAGGACTATGTTCTTTGAGGGCATCCATATGATCGTGTATCAGTTTGGCGATATGTATTCTTTTGCGTTGGGTTTCATCGTGTCCAGTGCGTTTAGAAGGCCAATGATTTACATATATATGTATGAGTTCCCCCATTAATTCCCCTTTTACATATAGAATATCTCTGGTGTAATCTCGGATGTTTTTTGAATTGTAGACTTCTATAGGAATTACTTCAGAAGTGATGGGTTGGAAATATCTGGTATTAAAGAGAAGTGCAACGTCAATACCACGTTCATCTGGAGAATCGAAATGTATGTATTGGTAGGCATGTTCTTTTAATTTCTCGGAGTTGATCAAAGCGTTTAGTACGGTTTTGTTTTCAACCTCTGCGAGTCCAACCAATACAGGAGGCATGTCGTTACCAATTTTAGAAATGGCATTCCCCAGTTTTTGAATTTTGATATTGAATCGATAAGGGCCCCATTTCTTCTTGCCTTTTGGAGTATAGTCGTGGTCTAGCGTATGTGCCCCATCTACGGTATCGAACAAATTTTCAACATTGTAAAAAGCGATTGAGATTTGAGGAGCGCTCATAGGGGTACTTTTTATTTTTCAAGGTACGAATTTAAAAGAAATCTGAGAAGTTAAGAAGTAGAAGGCGTTAAGAAGTTAATTTCCTTTTTTATGAATTGAGAATTGGCAATTTAGAAGTCACTCGTTTTTAGCTCTCAGCTCCCAGCTCCCAGCCACCAGCTCTCAGCAGTCCGCCGTCCGCCGTCTGCCACCAGCTCTCAGCCATCAGCCGTCAGCCGTTAGCCGTCAGTCGAAAGCCACCCGCTAAAAGTAAAAAACCAATAACTTTTATTGTACATTTGTAACATGATTGATAAGAAAAAAGTAACCTCCGAAAAAACGGTGCTAATTGGTGTTGTCACGCAGCATCAAGACGAGGAAATAGCAACGGAATTTTTAGATGAACTGGAGTTTTTAGTAAAAACAGCTGGAGGTGTTTCGGTAAAACGATTCACCCAAAAAGTTGAAAAGCCACATCCAAAGACTTTTATCGGAACTGGAAAATTAGAGGAGGTAAAGAGATATATTGACACGCATCATATTGGAACGGCAGTGTTTGATGATGAGTTGTCACCTGCACAATTGCGAAATATTGAAAAAGTACTCGATTGTAAGATATTGGATAGAACCAATTTGATACTCGATATATTTGCTCAGAGAGCGCAGACCAGTTATGCGCGTACACAAGTAGCTTTGGCACAATGTCAATATTTATTACCTAGATTGACTAAGTTATGGACCCACCTCGATAAGCAAAAAGGGGGTATTGGATTGCGTGGACCGGGTGAAACGGAAATTGAAACAGATAGACGTATTGTTCGTGATCAGATTTCTGGTTTGAAAAAGAAATTAGCAACGATCGACAAGCAAATGGCCATTCAACGAAAAAATAGAGGTCAGCTAGTCCGTGTGGCTTTGGTAGGATATACCAATGTGGGGAAATCTACCTTGATGAATGTCATTAGCAAATCGGATGTGTTTGCTGAAAACAAACTATTTGCCACCTTAGATACAACGGTGCGTAAAGTGGTAATTAAGAATTTACCTTTTTTATTGACGGATACCGTGGGATTTATTCGAAAACTACCTACCCAATTGGTAGAGTCTTTTAAATCTACTTTGGACGAAGTACGTGAGGCCGATTTTCTATTGCACGTCGTAGATGTTTCTCATAAGAACTTTGAGGATCATATAGATTCGGTAAATAAAATTTTACAAGAAATTGAAAGCTCCGACAAGCCAGTGATGATGGTATTTAATATGATAGATGCCTACGAACATGAAACGATTGATGCTGATGATTTGGTAACTGAAAAGACAAAAGCACATTATACTTTAGAAGAATTGCAAAAATCATGGATGTCCAAAATGGAAAATAACTGTGTATTTATTTCTGCTTTGCACAAAGAAAATTTAGAAGACTTTAAAGCACGCGTATATGAAGAGGTGAAGAAAATTCATATCAAACGTTTTCCATACAATAGCTTTTTGTATGAAGAATATGTGATGCCAGAGGAAGAATAATAACAAAGAACAAGCATAAAAAAAGCCGTTTTCAATCTGTTGAAAACGGCTTTTTTTGTTTTGAATAAGTTCTAAAAGTTGTAACTGATTGCTACTCCAAAGTTCTCTTTTATCTGGAGTCCACTAAAAGAATTGTCGTCATACACTCCTTGGAAAGTAAAGTTGGTAGAAAACACATCGTTGATTTTCATCACCACATTTAAGGTGTAATCAACATCGACATTTTGTGGATTGTCGAGGTAGTCTGAGTAGAATGTCAAAATATTCTCAATAGAAATATTTTTCATGATTTCAGTTCTGTAATAGGCACGGATATTCAAACCAAAATCATAGAGTAAATCTTCTCCTGGTGCAACACCATACATTTCAATGTCTTTACTCGATTCAAATTGCAAAGTATCGTCGTTAAACTCCCAAACTTCACCGTTTAAGAAAGTGAATTTTGAAGTAATTGGTGCGAAGTTGACAGAAAGATCATCACTTTTTTTCCAGAAAAAACCAGGACCAAAACTCAGGTAGGCAGGTTTAAAGAATCCTGAAACTGGGTATTGTAAATTATCGCCGTCGAAATCGTCGGTATAATCGTGTCCGTCGATGAATTGTGTTTTAAAGTTGGTAAGGAATGAGAAATTCCATGTTTTAGTAAAAGCTCTACCTAGGATTGAGTTGAATTCTAGTCGGTCATCCGTTTTTTTTGTGTCTTCATCTTCTACGGCTGAAATTCCTAGCGCAGCAATGATTTTGTTGTCAAATAGCCAACCATTCTTTTCGTAGTTAAAATCGTAGTTAAAATTGATGTTTCCAGAAAAGGCATTGTCTCCACCTGGTTGCCAATTGGAGAATCCGGATTGGTTCATGGTAAAAGAAATCTTACCTGTTTTTTTCCAGGCACCTTTTTTGTCATTTTCTTGAGAAAACAAGACAAAATTACACAGTAGAACACAAAAGAATATTAATTTTTTCATAGTGGAGGGTTTGGGTTAGAATCGTAAATATACTAATCTTTTTAGAAAATAATTACTTTTTCTTAAAGAGCGGGACGGTAGAGCAGGCTTCGCCATACATGACAGATTTCGCCACAGGGATTATTTTTTCGATCAATTGGGTATAGGCAGTTGGAGGAATGGGTTTGTTCGCACACCCCTTGATGATTACGGGTCTGTTGGCCACCAACGAAAGATCGAATTGTTGTATGATCTCTTGGAAGATAGACGTTTCGAGCTGTGTTAAATCGCCCACAGTAATTTTTTTTGCAAAGGGAGCAGCTTTGGTAGCAATCAATAAATAAGCCCAAGAAGGAATGATGGCATCTGCCGAACAGCTCAACGATACATAGGTGTCTTGCATTGAGCTCCAATCGTAGGCAGCAACAGATTCTCTAAAATCCTTTTCCTTTAAAATCAATCCTTGAAACAACCAAGGTTCAATATCGAACAACAGTCGTTTACCTTCAGGATAATAATCTTCAAGGTCTATTGTAACCAGTTTGCTGTTCGCTACTTTATTTACAATTTCTTCCATCTGAATACTTAAATTTTATGTTTCATGATTGTTCACACTCCAATGGAATGTAAGATTTTTTGTGCTGCTGTTTTATTGTGCACGTAGAATTACTAAAAACTCAGCTACAAAAAGCCGAGTTCTAATTTTGCCTCTTCACTCATCATGTCTTGTGTCCAAGTAGGATCAAAGGTTATTTCTACCTCTGCGCTGTCAATTTCTTCTAGCTGTTCAATCTTGTCTTCCACTTCTTTGGGTAAGGTTTCTGCTACTGGGCAGTTTGGTGAAGTCAAAGTCATTAATATTTTTGCTTCTTTATGATCGTTAACCATCACGTCATAGATAAGTCCTAATTCATAGATATCTACAGGGATTTCAGGATCGAAAATAGTTTTTAAAACCTGAACAATTTTTTCCCCGATATCTGTTATTTGTGTTTCGTCCATTGTCTCGAAATTTAGAGTTCAAAGATACTAAATATTGTGCTCTCCTACGAAAGGAGTATTTATTATTTTCGGCGCGATCAACGTTGCAGATTTCGTTGTGAAAAATGGATAGACTTGCTATATGCTCTATCTTCGAGAGTCTATTTGTTCTAAGAGATGTATAGTTGGTATACTATTTTAAAAAGCACTTATATATAAAACTTAATCAAAAATAGAACGACAATGACATACATAATAGGTTTTATTTCTTTGTGCTTCCCAGCAATGAGTTTTAAAAACACATATGAGAGCATACCAAAAACAATTCCTTCGGCAATACTATAAGTTAACGGCATCATTATTATGGTAAAAAATGCTGGAATGGCTTCTGTAAAGTCGTCTAGGTTTATTTTTTGAATGGGAGAAATCATAAACAAGCCAACAATAATCAAGGCAGAAGCTGTGGCGGCAGGAGGAATGATCATAAAGACCCCTCCAAAAAATAAGGCCATGGCAAACATTGCCGCTGTAGTTAAGGCTGTCATACCAGTACGACCACCTTCTGCTACACCAGCAGCGCTTTCTACATAAGTTGTAACGGTTGAGGTTCCAAGTATTGCACCAATAAATGTTCCGATGGAGTCTGCGAATAAGGCTTGTTTTACGCTTGGTATTTTTCCGTCTTTGTCTAGCATATCAGATTTTGAAGAAACCCCTATGAGCGTTCCTACTGTATCGAACATATCGACAAACAGGAAGGTAAATAGCACTACCAACATGTCTAATGTAAAGATTTGAGAAAAGTCGAATTGAAAAAAAATGGGGCTGATTGATGGGGGCAAACTCAACAATTGAAAATCTTCTGGAATAGTGGTCACTCCTGTAAACAAACCGAGAATTGTGGCACTTAGAATTCCCAATAATATAGCCCCTTTTACTTTTTTGATTAAGAAGAATCCGGTGATGATTACACCAGCAAGGCCAACGAGTACAGAGGGGCTTTTCATGTCTCCCAAGGTTACCAAAGTAGCGGGGTTGTCGACAATAAGCCCTGTGCTTTTCAATCCGATAAAGGCAATGAATAAACCGATACCTACCGACACGGCGTGTTTTAAATTCATCGGAATAGAGTTTACAATGAGCTCGCGAATATTAAATATCGTAAGTAGAATAAATACAATTCCTTCTAAAAAAACAGCAGTCAGTGCAAATTGCCAAGAGTATCCCATACCTAGGACTACAGTAAACGCGAAGAATGCATTCAATCCCATTCCTGGAGCCAATGCAAAGGGTAGTTTTGCAACTATTGCCATGACGAGCGTTGCAACTACAGCAGATAGGGCAGTGGCTGTAAAAACGGCTCCCTTATCCATTCCTGTAGCACTTAAAATACTAGGGTTTACCGCTAAGATATAAACCATGGTCATAAAGGTGGTAATCCCAGCAATGACTTCAGTTTTAAGGGTTGACTTGTTTTCTGTGATTTTAAAGAATTTATCCAACATAAGTTCAAGGTTTAAGCGGTTACAATTAAATATTCCATTTTATGCCCAAAGTGGGTCTTACTTTAAATTCTGGAGTGTAGGCAAAATTGTTCGATAATTCCACTTCTCCTCCTATAGAGAAGGTTTTGTTTAAATTGTACCAAACCTGAGGTTCAGCCAGAAAAACTGTGGTGCCGCTTAGACCGTCGCCATTTTCAGTCCATACATCTGCAAAGCCTGTAAGGGTGAGTTTTGAATTTAGCAAATGCCAATACCAAGTTCCAGTAATCTGGTAGTTTGCCTCACCAGCATTCTTAAACGATTTGTAGCCAGCATAGGTTGAAAAGCCCCAGTTAGCTGTCCCCTTAGAGTAGTTTACCCCAAAGATCCACGCTGCATTTATGCTATATCCAAAATTCGGAGTCATACCAACACCTCCATTGTATTCAACATGTAAACCAACAGGTATTTTTTCCGTTTTCAAAACACGTGCAATTTCAAAGTAGCCTTGATTGATACCATTTTCTGCGTTATAATCAAAGTCTATAAAGGTAAAGGTGTTTCCATATTTGTCCATTTTAAAGAGTTCAAACGTAGTGGTAAAATGTTCTCTTTCAAAATCGTGATGAAGTTGTAAATTTTGACAAAATACGCTAGTGCTAACGCAAAATACGAGCAATAAAACTATTTTATTCATATAGATTGGGGTGCTTTTGTAAAGCAGTAAATTTAGTAAAAAGTTTTAGGATAGTGCTTTGTATGAGGTATTTATATAAATAGTTTAAGACTTGTTTAGCGCTATTATATGAAAGGTAGAGAATAGTTTACCTATTTTCCACAATGTTCTGATTTATGTTGAGAGTTTAGACGAAGAATTCTTGGCATTCGACAATATGTTAACGTATGTATAGGTTTTTTTTGAATTCTTTCTGTAAATTTACATGACTTTCTCCCCCACATTTTTAAATCTTAACAACAAAATTAGAGAATGATGTGGTTTCCAAATTTCGTTTTTGTCTTTTTCGATGTGTTGCTTGCGAATCATTTTGCAAAGATTGCGTTTGATTCCAGGTTTAGTTGAGCATTAAAGTTCGGCTTTTATTTGATGGAAGTAGCACGTAAAAGTAACGTTGAATCGAATTAAGAATTTAAGTATGAAGGCCAATATTAAGCTTTCCATACTTAGGACATGCACTGTAGCCTCCCAACAGTATGAATTGAAGTCATTACTACCTAACTGTTGTTGCAAAATTAGTGTGCAATGAACTATTTTAAATATATAGGCATACTACTTCTCTTGTTTGTAAGTGAAATAGTATATGCGCAAGGGGAGGTATTAGGCTTGCGAATCTCGATAGATTGGATCACTTGGTTCTTGTTGTTTACAACAGTATTTTATACAAATGACAGGCCTTAGTGTATTATAGAGCGATGACTTTGATACGATTTCGGTGCAATTGTATTTTGTGCTCATTTTCCAATTTTTTTAACAAACGGGAAATGACCACTCTAGAAGTATGCAATTCGTATGCAATTTCTTGATGGGTGGTAGTTAAAAATTCCTCTTGGTTAACCATGGCTTTGTCCTGGAGGTATTTTAAGAGGCGCTCGTCCATTTTTAAAAATGCAATGGTGTCAATAGCTTCGAGCATTTCTTTCATTCTCGATTGGTAGCTCTGTAGGATAAATTCTTGCCAAGAACTATATTTTTGCATCCATTCTGTCATTTTTTGAATGGGTATTAAAATGAGTTTGGCATCTGTTTCTGCTAAGGCTTTTATTTCACTAATACTGTTGCCAAGACAGCAACTTAAGGTCATAGCACAGGTGTCACCTCGTTCTAAAAAGTAGAGCAATAATTCTTCGCCATTTTCATCTTCACGTAAAATTTTTAGGGCACCTTCTAGTAATAAGGGCATGTGAAGAATAGGTGCACCAATTTCCATGATACTGCTTCCTTGAGGGATGGTTTTAACAATGCCAATAGCATGTATTTCGTCTAAGAGTTCAGCTTCAAAAAGATGTTGGTAATGAAAAGTTAGTGCTGCGAGCATAGATGTGAACTAAGTGTTATAAACAATATAAAGATACTTATATTTAGGATTGATTGAAAAACTTTTTTCTAAGAAAACAGATAAAAACATCTTTTTTGTATCTTTGAATTTTAAAAACCAGCCCATGTTATCAAATGCTTGCCAATATGCTATTCGTTCGATTCTTTATTTATCTATTTACTCGGACAAAGACAACAAAATAGGTGTAAAAAAAATAGCAGAAGAGCTGGAAACTCCCCAACCATTTTTGGCAAAATTATTACAACAGTTGACTAGAAGTGATTTGGTTTCTTCAACAAAAGGGCCTAATGGAGGCTTTTTTTTAAGTACTGCCAATAAACAAAACGCCATTTGGGATATTGTTACAAATATTGACGGTTCTGAAAAATTTGACCAATGCTTTTTAGGACTGGCCAGATGTGAAGATAAGAATCCTTGTCCGGTACATCATATAACGGCGCCTTTTAAAAAGAAAATACTGGCAGATTTTAAAGACAAGACAATTGCCGTGTTTACCGAAGAGCTTAAAAACTCTCGAAAAATTATTTCCTTAAAGGAATTTGATGCCCTACAACAAAATTAGTCCCAATCTAACAAACGTTTTTGACCTGTTAGTTTTTGAATGTTTGTTATGTCTTGAGACATTTCTACCACACCTTTATACTCGCTTTTTTCGTTACGGATAGCGAAATACCTAATGTGAATCATTTTGTCTTTCATTTGGAACCAGAACTCGGCTTGGTCTTTAGTTCCTGCTCTAAACTCTTCTACAATACGGATTACCATGTCTACACTTTTTGGAGGATGGCAGAATTTTACTTCACGTCCTATGATTCCCTTGCTTCTTGAAAAAACGCGATTTTTTCCTCGGTTGTAAAAAATCACCTTGTCATTTTCATCTACATAGGTAATGTCGACAGGTAAAAATCGAAGGAGTAAGTTTACTTGATCCGGTGTCATATAACCCTCATCATAATGAAAAGTATTGTCTAAGGAAAATGACAACTCACGTGATTCGATGTCTTTGGAAGGATGTATATAAGCTGCTTCTATTATAGGCGGATATGGACTTGGTGTAGCTTTTAGCATCCATCCAATTTCTGCATCTCCTTCATAGAACTCTTCCCAATCTTCTTTAAAAAGGAGCTCCAAAGCATTTGGAAAAAGTACCGTGTCTTCTATAGTCAACAGACGCTGAATACCTTCTATTAAATAGGGGAGGTTTTCCGTGATTTTATCATAATGTTTATTGGTGTTGTGTTCCTCTAGAAGTCGGAATTGTGACCGTAACGTGTCGTGAAAAGACCACATCCCTTTTGAAGGACCTGTCCACCCATGTTTTTCTAAATAAGGAAACAATTGATTTTCTTTTCGCACAAATCGCTTTTCAATGGTTGCCAGCTCATTAAAAATGTTGAAGTATTTTTCAAAATCTTCCGAGGCATTGCAATCGGAAAGTCCGAATAGTAACTCTTGAATAAGGGTACTTTCTTTGTAATATATTTGAACAGGATGTCCTTTTGGAAGTTTTTCTACTACAGGTACTAAGAAATTCATATGAAATTGTTTTTCGCAAAGGTACTTTTGGTAAAGTTTGTGATTTATGATGGATATCAGTTTGAACTATTTTTTTAACGCATCACAATTTATAATTCATTCGTCTAATCAAAAGAACCATTCATCGATAGATAAAAGTATTTGACCTATTGAAGTACGTAGTTATGATGAAATTTTATAAATTCACACAAACTTAACCACAGAGTATCATGAATAGGTTATTGACTGTATTACTAATAGAAGACGATGCTATTGAAATAATGAAATTAAAAAGAACAATTTCATCGTTAAAACTAAGGCATACTATCATTGAAACAAATAATGGAGTAGACGCTCGTGAAATTCTTAAAGGAAAACATGAGTTACCTGATATAATTTTATTAGATTTAAACATGCCAAAACTCAATGGCATTGAATTTTTGACTATTTTAAAGGAAAATCAGGATTTACAGCACATCCCAACCATAATTCTAACGACCTCAAATAACAGTAAAGACATGTTAGAATGTTACAAAATAGGAATTGCTGGGTATGTGTTAAAACCGCTTAAATATGAGGACTATGTGGCCAAAATAGAACGAGTATTGGCATATTGGAGTTGTAACGAACTAATAAGGAATAAATGAAAGGTATTGTATTTACAGAATTTTTAGAGTTGGTAGAAGCCAAATTTGGCTTGGAAATGGTGGATACGATTATTTCACAATCTGAATTAGATTCGGGAGGTGTATATACTTCGATTGGTACTTATAGTTTTTCTGAAATGCGGAGTCTCTTAAAAAACTTGAGTTCGAATACACAAATTTCAATAGATAATTTATTGTTGGTATATGCAGAACATTTTTTTTCAGTTATAGAAAGAAGTTATCCAGACATGTTGGCTGCCTATAAGGATCCAATTGAAATGCTGTCCTCAATTGAACATCATATACATGTTGAAGTTCGTAAAATATACCACGATGCTGAGTTGCCAACTTTTGAAGTGTTGGAAAAATCCGAAAATAGTTTGGTGATGGTTTACAGATCGAGTCGAGCCATGCATCATTTTGGTTTGGGATTGATGAATAAAACATTTGAACACTTTAACGCAACTGCAGAGATCAATCTTGAAAAAATAAACGAAGATGGAACGGTTGTAAAGTTTACTATTGATAAAACATAAATCCATTCTAAGATGAGTCAAAACAAGATTGACATTTTAGAAAGAGCTTTGGCACGTGAAAAAGCGGCGAGAAAACAAGCTGAGAAAATCCTTGAAGATAAATCGGCAGAACTGTATCGTTTGACACGGGAACTTTCTGCAGCAAACTCGCAGTTAGAACACTCCATTCAGGAAAAAGATTCACAATTAAAAGGGATCTTTGGCAATATCATAGATGCCTATGTGGTTATGGATTTGGAAGGGTTTGTGCTTAAAATGAACGATGCCGCCATACAAATGTTAGACTACGATTTTCGTGAAGAAAAAATCAACTTGTTTAAGCTTGTACATCCTGATGAAATACAAAAAACCAAAGAAGCTTTTCGTGAGTTGTATGTTAACGGTTTTCTCAAAAATTTTCAGCTTAAAATACTACCCAGAACGCAATCTGCTAAAATTGTTCAAATTAATGCCAGTATTGTGTATGATAAAAACAACATTGCTATTGCAGCGCAAGGAATTGTTAGAGATATTACTAATGACATCCGTGCACAAGAAAAATTAATTGCCTCGGAAAATAGATTGTCCACTTTGGTTTTAAATTTAGATTCGGGAGTGTTATTGGTTGACGAGAATAAGAATATTGTATTGACTAATACTAAACTCTGTGAATTGTTTTCTATCACTAAAGAACCGAAAGACATGGTAGGTTTGGCCATAGCTGGATTTGCTGAAGCTCATAAAAACATTTTTGAAAATCCGCAGGCTTTTGTAGAGAGGATACAGCAGTTAGTTGCGCACAAACAAATGGTCTTGGGCGATGAATTAAAAATGGAAGACGGTTCCATACTAGAAAGAGACTATATTCCTATTTACGAAAATAAAAAATACAAAGGACATCTGTGGAGTTACCGAGATGTAACGCTTCAACGAAAATACAGCAGAAGTATTGAAGCTGAAAAACAAAAATACAGCAACATTATCGCCAATATGAACTTAGGCTTGTTAGAAGTTGACAATCAGGATAGGATAATGATGTCCAATCAAAGTTTTTTAAAAATGTCGGGTTATGCAGAAGAAGATCTTATTGGCAGAATAGCAAAAGAAGTTTTTCTTTCAAAGGAACATTTTGAGAATATTGAAAACGAAAATTCAAATCGATTGATAGGAAAGTCGAACTCTTATGAATTGTTGGTGAAAACGAAGAGTGGAGAACAACGTTCCTGGCTCATTAGTGGGGCGCCAAACTACAATTTGAAAGGAGAAGTCATTGGGTCGATTGGTATTCATTTAGATATCTCAGACTTTAGAAATCTTGAAAAACAAAAAGAATTACTTTTAGCAAAACTAGAGAAAAGTAATATTGAATTAGAAGAATATGCACATATAGTTTCCCATGACTTGAAGTCTCCGTTACGAAGTATTAATGCATTGGTAAGTTGGCTGAAAGAAGACAATCAAGGTAAGTTTGATGCCGTTAGTTTAGAAAATATTTCTTTAATAGAAATTACATTGGAAAAAATGGAACAATTAATTTCAGATGTGCTAACCTATTCGAGCATCAATGCGGAAAGTTTTGAAACTAAATATGTCGATTTAAATTCTATTGTCGAAGGGTTAAGACATGTGTTGTTTTTTCCAGAACATATTGAAATGAAAATTGTAAACCCATTACCCGTCATAAAAGGTGATACAATTCGTTTACAACAATTGTTTCAAAATGTAATAGGAAATGCCATTCAATATATAGAAAAAGATAAAGGATTGATTGAAGTATCCGTTAAGGAAACACCATCTTATTATGAGTTTTCGATAAAAGACAATGGTATTGGGATTGAAAAACACCATTATGAAAAAATATTTAAAATTTTTCAATCGTTAAATCCAAGTAAAGTTTCCTCTGGAATAGGTTTGTCAATTGTGAAGAAAATTGTAAATCAATACCAAGGTGAAGTTTGGCTTGTTTCAGAACTTGGCGTTGGGAGTACTTTCTTTTTCACTATAAAAAAATAGCGATGTATGGAAACAGCAAATTTAACCTATATAAAAAACCTTTCGGGTGGTGATATTTCCTTTGAAGAAAAGATCATTACTATTTTAAAAAGTGAGTTGCCAGAAGAGCAGAAGACTTATTTTTTTTGTCTTCAAAACAAAAACTACAAAGATACCGCGGAGATTGTGCATAAACTTAAACATAAAATTAGTATTTTAGGACTTAAGAAAAGTTATCAGATAGCAGTTGAGTTTGAGGAAAACCTATTAAAAGGAAATGCGATGGGGAAAGATGATTTTGAGAAAATTTTAATGAACATGACAAAATTTGTCGAACAACTTTAATATTTTTTTTATGAATTGTATTATCATCGACGACGAATCTACGGCGAGAACAATTTTAGCACAACTGTGTAAAAATGTACCTGATTTACTTGTTGTAGATGAATTCCCTAATGCTTTGCAAGCAATCAAATTTTTAAACGAAAACCAGGTTGATCTAATATTTTTAGATATTCATATGCCAGATTTTTCGGGGTTTGATTTTATTAAAACCCTCAAAAAACCCACCAATATTGTAGTTACTACCTCAGATAAAGGCTATGCCTTAGAGGCTTTTGAATATGATTTTATTGTTGATTATTTAGTCAAACCCATACAGATAGAACGATTTGAAAAGTCTATTAAAAAAGTAGAAAAAGCAATTGAAACGAAGCCAACCAGAAAAGCAACATCTGGTCAAGAAAATGTAGAAAATGATTTGTACGTAAATATTGACCGTCGATTAATAAAAATTGATATTTCGAGTATATATCTCATCGAAGCAAAGGGTGATTATATCAATGTAAAGACACAGGAGAAAAATTATATTGTGCACTCTACCTTAAAAAAAATAGAACAGAAACTTCCCGATAGTTTATTCATTAAAATACATAGATCCTATATCATTAATATTGATAAAATTATCGATATTGAAGATAACAGCGTTCTCATTGAAAAGGATGTAATTCCTGTAAGTCGTTTGTGCAGACCCGAATTAATGAGAAGATTGAATCTTCTCTAATACCTTATCGATATTAAATTCCCTTTGGTCGATACTTTTAGCCAAATTAAACGAATAGCACTAATTTGATCTTCATATGAAGGTGTTTTTGAGACATATTTAAAATATATGTCTTATGAGAAATTTAGTACTCCACTTTGTTATATTGTTTTCAATAAGCACATTAAGTGCTCAAAATTATAATTATTTAGGTGATTATTCTTCCAACGGTACACCGTATTACCTAGAGTCAGAAAGAGATGTGATTTCTGTAGATACACAGGAGATGATTAGCAACGCCTTACCAGAGAGTTTTCCGGTTCCTGATTACAACCCGCATTATATTACTTCAGGTTACGATACCGATGTAAATTTAGATGAAGATGCTGAAGTATGGGTAACATTTGTTGATGAGGGAGCAGGGTATAGAAACGTTTTAGGATTTTTCACCTACCCCGTTGGAAACCCTCCTGCAGAAGTACCTAATCCCGATCAAATTACGATTATTTTTCCTAATGTTTCGGCATTGGGTAGTGGCGGGGGTTTACTAATGGGAGATAAAGTGAAAATAGGGACTTTTAGTGCTGGAACCGCCATAGGTTGGGTGTTGTTTGCCAATGCATGGAGACATAACCAAGTGGGATATGGTTATTGGAGTTTGTTTTCAAACCCCATCTACAACCCTGAACCAACTCCAGATCTTCAACATCATAACGTGTTGTTAAAAGATCCGGCAAACGAACGTATTATTTTAGGTTTTGAAGACATCAGACGTGATTATAGGTCTTGTGATAACGATTTTAACGATGCTATTTTTTACGTAACAGCCAACCCTTATGAAGCAATGGTTACCAACAATTTTGTGGATGTTGATGAAGCTACCCCTGATGTTTCTTCAGCTGCAGATGGCGGTCTAGAAAGTAATGGGAATTTGGCCAGTTTGATTGCTCAGAGAAATTTCAAACGCAGTAAGAATAATTCAGTTGCCAATAAGAAAAGTGCTCAAAAGAAATTTAGCAAGGCTCAAAGAAAAGCCAGTAAAGTGAAAAGAACTTCACTTGAAAACTACTTGCCCGAAACAGGAATGTTTCAAACCGAAGTCGCTCAAATATCGAGTCCGGAAGACTTGCTTGGTGTGACCAATGCAACCGAAATATTTTCAGTGGATATGTATGATGGAGAGCATAGAGTTTCTGCTGTTTTGGCAACAGCTACATCAGGTAGCGTTTATGACCACTCGAAAGCAATATGTGATCGCTTGAATAGCGCTACTCTGGAAGATGTAAGACCCGTAACGGTTAGAGGACATCAAATCATCAGCTCAAAAATAATAAGAAGCGAAGGACATAAGGAATATGCTTTGAGTTTTTCGGTGAAATTAGGAGCAACAAAAAACGAAGTACTCAGCTTTTGGGGTATCGACCAATATCCAGAAGGAGATTATTACAACTTTCAAATTTGGGGGAATTCATTTTCTCAGGTGTTCGCTATAGCCAATCATGTATTTGACAGTTTAGCAGCTGAAAAAAGTCTGGTAAGTACCCCCATTGAAGATAAAACACCTCAGGTTTTTGTCAAATCCGGAGTATATAAGAACGGAAAAATAACCCTTGAAATCGTAAATAAAGTAAGGGCAAAATCTATGGTGTTCTCGGCGAGTGCTACGAGTACAGAAGTTTCTGATAGAACCGATATGGAACAAACAATTGCATTGTCTGGTGCATGGAATGAGTCCGTAGTTATTGAAACCGGAAACCTGTTTGATGTTGGTTTATCAATCGGTACCACAGACTCTGCTCAAAAAGATGTTTTGTATTTGGCGGACGGACCTTGGGGAGTTGATTATGCTCCACAATTAGTGCAGGTAACCAATTTTGATATCGCGCAAAATGACAATGCCGAAGAAGAAGGCGTACATTTTGTAGAAAGAAATATGATGGTTTCAGGAAATATAAAAGGTATTGCAAATATGTTCCGACACTTATTACCTGGTGACCAAGAACTAGATGTCACGCCCTATAATGTTTTAAGCTTTTCAATGGTGGGATCGCATCCGGTAGAAGTTATTTTATTGACAGATGCCATTGAAGATTGGAACAACAGATTAAGAACTACGATTACTCCTAGTGAAGATGAGAAGAATTTCACCATTCCTTTTGAAGATTTTGTGGATGGAAATGGAAATGCATTTGATCTGGAATCGGTAAAATCTTTGGTGTTCTCTGTTGCCGGAAATTATAAATCAATGAATCCCTTTTCAATAGAGATTAAAGATGTGCAATTAAGAGAAGCGCGAATTGCCGCTGTGAATTCACAGAACTCAAAAACAAACCAAGTCATAAATTACCCGAATCCTTTTACAGGAAGCACCACAATTCAGCTACCTAATGTGACAGGTAATGTGGTTATCAAAGTATATGACACCAATGGAAGACTGTTAGATCAGCAAAGCTTGACTTCGGACTACAGTGACGCTGTGCGCTATACCGCTAAATCAAACCTACGTGGTAGGTTCTATTATAGCATTAAAGATGCTGCACAAAAAGAATTTAAAGGCAGTTTTGTAATAATCAAATAACCTTTTTTCCTCCCCCGGGCTAAAACCCCTTAATACTTCGTGTATTAAGGGGTTTGTCTTTTGAGCTTTCGTTGTAAATTGCCATTGTTCTATGGCGTTTGTCTTTGATGAACTCTTTTCCATCAGCAATTAAAACTCAACTTATTCCATAGTATGAATCAAAGAGTTCTCTCGCATATAAACCTATAGGGACTCTGGTTCTCTTTAAGAACTGTCGTTTGTTTATACTGTTTCAATACTAAAAATCCAGCAGCTGAACGGAAGTTAGGTTTTGACTTTTTGCAATGTTTTAATTCTCGTGCCATGTTGATTTTCAAAGGAGGCTTTTGGCTCAAAAAGTAATAAGTTGGGTAAAAGGAATCCATTCGCACATGTGCGAGATACTTGAATTTCTAAAGAACATTGAGAATTAATTTCTACTTCCCAGAAAACACAGGCCTTTTAGTCAAACTCCATTTGATTCGAATCCCAAACTCGGTATACTTGAATCCGGCCGCCGTTGTAGAGGCAATATTACTTTGCATGGCAAACACATTTGCAATGAGTCGCTCATTAAATCGGTAACCTAATTTGGCTTGTACACGATAGGTGCTTTGTTTCGGGTCATTTTCAATAAACTGGTACCCTAAGGCGCCATTTAGGTGGTAATAGATTCCTTTGTTATTTGTTTGAAATTCGTCTTTTAGGATGTCAAAAAAGACTTCATAAGCTCGAAATTTCTCAGGACTAAAATAGGTTTCCGGTACCTGATCTTTAAAGGCGATGGCCTGAAAGTTGACACCTGCTTTAATAAATGGTTTGTTGTAAATATTGTAGTACAAAGACGAGAACAGAAGGTTGCGTTGGTTGCCGTCACTTTGAGTTGTGTAATAGTACTGATTGAACCAACCCAGGTTGAAATTGGTACCCATATTGTAATTTACATAAAAATTATCTTTGACGATTTCTTGTTCTAATAAATCGGCATTGAAAGTCTCCATTTCTCTTTTGTACCCAACGTCTAACGCATCCAATTTAAAGAGTTTGGCATTGAGAGAAACATCTGCAAGAAATTGATTGTAATTGTTTGTTTGCGTATGGGTTGTCATAATACCCAGCATTCCGTTCACATGGATATTTGGTCGTATTTGATGGCTGGCACCTACTAGAAAAGTGTTTGTACTTGCACTATTTTTGGTAATATCATTTTTAGTTTTTCTAAAGCCATAATGCCCTCTTAATTTGGTTTTTACAGAAATAGGGTATACCAGGTTCAATTGAGCGTAAATAGCATTGTTATGTCCATTGTCATAACTATACGCGGTAATAGATTCCGCATACGGTGTAAATGCATTGTCTAAAGTTTTTATGAATTGCATAACGTCTTTCTGGTTTTCATAATAGACTAAGGTTTGTTCTGCTACAGTATAAGCTTCTGCATACTTTCCGGCAGCTTTCAGTGCATTTGCTTTTCCCAAATTTCCATTAAATGAATTAGCATCATTTTCGAGGATTTTATCGTAATCGGCAATTGTGTTTTTAAAATCACCTTTGTAAATATTTAATGTAGCCCGCAATGATAAGGGCCAATTTTCGTTCGGGTAGTTTTCAACAAGTGTATTGATATAACTTTCGGCTTCTTTATACTTTTTATTCCAAACCAAAGCCTGTGCGTACCTTGATTTCGTTTGCTGTATGAGTTTAGTGTCATGAACGGTACGTACCATTTGTATGGCAGTTTCACTCTTTTTCAAGGCGCTCTTGTTTTTGTTTTCAAAATGAGCAATCAGGACCAAAGCATTGATGGAAGTTATGCTGTCTTTTTTAGAAATTGCCATATCATAATACAATTTTTTTGCGCTGTCATAGTCTTTTGCAATCATATAGGTGTTTGCCAAATTTTGTAAGGTCTCTTTGTCATTTTTGAACAATTGTAAGTTGTTTTTAAGCAAAACTATAGCTTCTGAATATTGTTGTTGTTTTGTAAGTTGATTTGCGTAGCCCAATTGAATGTATTTTTTAGAAAGCATGGCATTTGGATTTTTTGGAATTACTTCCAGCGCAGCATCTACATAGCGCAAAGCTTCAGGGTATTTTTTTACATTCGAAAGCGTATTTGCATAACCTAATAAAGCGGGGAAACTCTTTGAGTCTGTGGCTACCAATTGCTTGTAGTAATTTTCTGCCGCGTCGTATTGTTTGTTCCACAACAGAGCTTCCGAATAATTCAATTGAATTTCGTAATCCTCAGGATACGTTTCCATCATTTCTGTAAAAATGGCCACCGCCTTTATGGCGTTGCCTTCCAAGCCAATGGCACGTCCATAACATAGTTTTGCAGTTTTATTATCAGGATATTTTTTTAGAATCTCTTTAAAAAAAGAAGTAGCCTCTTGGTACTTGCCTGTCTCAAGATGGTCGAATCCTTTTTGCATGTTTTGACTATAGGATAATGAGGAAAAAAACAGAATCGATATAGTTGTGTAGATGAACATTTTCATGATGCGTAAATTTTGTGATTTCTTACAATTACAAGTTAGGCATTACCCTATGTTATTTCATCTACACATTCTTGCCGTTCATCGAAATCAATTGGGGTTTGACTCCAATATCCAATAGTTTTATAGCGAATTAGAAAGGGATACTGCAAAAAAATGATCAAAAGTAAGCCTGGAAATAAGAGCCAGATGTATAACCAATAAATCAAATAAAGATGAAAATAGTAGCTATCGACGATCAGCAATTGGTCCGTTTATCCTTAGAAAAGCACTTCTCACGTTTGGGCTATACTGTTAAATGTGCAGAAACTGGAGTGAAGGGAATTGAATTGGTTTATGATTTCAAGCCAGATTTGATAATCATAGATATTAATATGGAAGGCATGTCTGGTTTAGAAGTTGTGCGAAAATTAAGAGCAGAATAGAGTACCCATAATTATCATGTCTGGAAACACAAATGAAGAAACGATTGTGAATGGTTTCGATTTAGGAATTGATGATTTTGTGAAAAAACCAGCACAGTTAAGTGAGCTTACAGTTCGCGTAAGGCGACTTATAGGAACCCCTATAAATGCAAAGAAAAAAAGGGTTTCCAGTAATTCAAAAATATCCAAAGCTTGCGTGGGAATTGTCATTCCTTGTTATAACGAAGAATCTCGTTTGTTGAGCAAAGAGTTTACCGATTTTATTGAGAGTAATTTAGGCTATCATTTGTGCTTTGTAAATGATGGCAGTACCGACAAAACCTTAGAAGTCTTAAAACAACTTACACTAGGAAGGGAAGATTATATATCCGTATTTCATTGTAAAAAAAATAAAGGAAAAGGTGAAGCAGTTCGACAAGGAATATTGCATTTAGTGAAAGACAGTCAGCTTGATTATTTAGGATATTTAGACGCAGACTTGTCTACAGATTTTAAAGACTTTGAAGATTTAGTTAAAACAATAGACGGTTCTAATTACAAAATTGTAAGTGGTTCTAGAATTGCTAGAATGGGTGCTGATATTCATAAAGAATCGGCCAGAGAAATCATTAGTCTAACTATCAATTTGATCATTAGAAAGATTTTGGGAATGAATTTTAAGGACACCCAATGCGGAGCAAAAATAATGCATCGAGATATTGTTGAAGAAGTGTTTGCTGAAAAGTTTATTACCAGATGGCTTTTCGATGTTGAGATATTTAAGAGAATTCGAAATATGTATGGCAAAGAGCAGGCAAAAAGAATGATATGTGAACAGCCTTTAAATAGATGGGTGCATGAAGAAGGATCTAAATTATCAATGAAAGATTCCTTTGCCATTATTGGTCAGTTGTTCCAAATTTCATCCCATTATAGACAAGCCTATTAAATAAACACAAAGAAGATGGATCTTATTACAATTTTTAAAAAAAGGAAAATCCGTTCTGAGCAGGTTTTTATGATTAGTGGCCTACTGGTCAACGCAGGAAATTATGCTTATAATTTGGTACTGGGACGCGTTTTAGGACCTGAACAATTTGCAGATGCAGCTATATTAATTACTTTTTTACTTGTAATTTCTTTTATCGCCATGTCTTTTCAATTGGTAACAACCAAATTTTCGGCAAGTTGGGATACAGATGTATATGTGAGTTTTGTCGCAAAAATATCAAATATGTCTTTTATTGTTGGTAGTGTGTTAGGAGCTGGTATAGTCTTCTTCTCAGAAGAACTACAACAGCTTTTGAATACAAGATCATCTGATATGTTTATTTTATTTGGAATTGGTGTTCCTTTTTATTTTTTAATGAGTGTAAACAGAGGCGTGCTTCAAGGAGAAAAAGATTTTGAATCTCTATCCGTTACGTATCAAACCGAAATGTTGAGTCGTTTGATTGGAACCTTTTTATTACTAAGTATTTTCGAAATCAATACTTCCGTACTTATTGCAGGTGGAATACTCGTATCCTTTTTATTTGGACTCTATCCTTTTAAGAAAATGGTTTGGACCACCGGAGCCAATTTTAAACTATCGAATTCGCAACAAAGAAAGGTACTGTTGTTTTTTTGTCTTACCGTTCTGTACGAGTTTACACAGATCCTTATCAACAACAGTGACATCTTATTAGTCAAACATTATTTCGATCCTTATGAGGCAGGTTTATATGCTTCATTAGCCTTGATTGGGCGGATTGTGTATTTTATAGCCTGGCTATATGTAATGATTTTGTTACCAACTGTTGTGAAATTGAAAAAAGAGGGAGCAGCAACCGCTCCTGTATTGCGGAAATATATAGGTTATATTGTACTGACTTCAACGGCTGTTGTGCTTATATGTTTTGCTTTTCCTCAAAAAATTGTCGTGCTTCTTTTTGGAAGTCAGTATATAGCAATAGCAGCGCTTTTATGGAAATATGCTTTGGCAACTTCCTTGTTCGCCATTTCGAACATCTTTGCTTATTATTTTCTGTCCTTGGATAGATATATTCCTGTAATATTTTTGGCAGTAATAGGTGCACTACAGGTGTATTTAATTGTGCTTTTTCACAGCAGCCTTGAACAAGTGGTCCATGTACAAATACTGGCAATGTTCTGTTTACTGCTCGTTCAATACCTCTATTATTTAATGCAAACAAAAACAACGAAATGACATCAATATACACATCGTCTTTGGGAGATTTCCATGTGTTACGCAACTGAAATTATAACAGATATACATTAAAAAATGAATACACACTTTAAAACCTACACTTATGAAACTAGCCATCGTTACTTCTTACCCACCAAGTAAAATTACTTTGAATGAATATGCCTACTATTTGATAAAACATTTTAGAACCCATCAAGAACTCGAAGAACTAATTCTCTTAACAGACAAAACAGAAGGGGATAAAGATATTAATTTCGAGGGAGTTGGAGTGAGAGTTACCATTAAAGAATGTTGGCGTTTTAATAGTTATAGAAACATTATATCTGTTTCCAAGGCCATTGCTCAAACACAACCTGATGCGGTACTTTTCAACTTTCAATTTATGAAATTTGGAGACAAAAAACTCCCGGCTGCTTTGGGCTTGTTATTGCCATATTTATGCAAATTGAAATCCATACCAACCATTGTTTTATTACATAACATTATGGAAACAGTAGACTTGGATAGCGCGGGGTTTACAAAAAATCACATGCTTAAAAAAATATATGAATTTGTAGGAACTACCTTAACCCGTTTTATCTTACAGGCAGATCGAGTTGCTGTTACCATGGAACGCTATGTGGAGCTATTAGAGACAAAATACAAAGTAAATAATATCGTTCATATTCCTCATGGAACATTTCAAATTCCTGAAGAACCCAATTATACACTTCCAAAAGGACCGATGAAAATTATGACTTTTGGGAAGTTTGGAACGTATAAAAAAGTTGAAATTTTAATTGAAGCAGTGGCTTTATTAAGAAAAACAACCCATTTAGACTTGGAAATTGTAATTGCCGGAACAGACAATCCTAATGTACCAGGATATTTAAAAAACGTAGCAGAGAAATACAAGTTCATGCCAAATTTGACGTTTACTGGCTATGTGGAAGAAGCCGCTGTCCCTTCTTTGTTTTACGAAAGTACAATGGTTGTATTTCCGTACACCTCAACAACGGGAAGCTCAGGAGTTTTACATCAGGCAGGTAGCTACGGGAAGGCAGTGATCATGCCAAATTTAGGGGATCTTGCGATGTTAGTTGTAAAAGAAGGATATAGAGGGCAGTTTTTCGAGCCAGATAGCGTAGTTGGATTGGCAAGAGCTATTGAAAAGATTGCTATGGATACCAAATACAGAAACATACTAGAACGCGCAAATTATAAAGCCGCTACCTCATTGCCAATGTCTTTAATCACAAAAATGTATATCGAAGAATTTTATAAAATTGGAATAGAAAAAAACAAATCAAAGCATTTTATTACTCAGTAGATGCGCTAGAAGAGATGTAAGAGAACGCCTTTTTTGGCTTTCCGTGCGTATCGATAAACCCATAACGTTTTTGAAGATATTTTCTCCAAGGAAGTTTTCCAACTACTTCTTTGGGGATTTTTTTGTAGTCGTACAGGGTCCAAGATAAAAATTGAACATTGTTCTTCTCAAGGATAGTTTGCATCGTTTTGTGGAATTTTGCTTGTGATCGCTCTGAATTTCCAAAGGGATACCAGAACCCACGATACGAAGAAATTCCGTATTCGCCCAAGGCAATTGGTTTGTTTGGAATTTTGAGTTTTAATTTTTGATAAGCAGTTTCAAAATGGGTGATGTCTTCATAATAATGAAAACTAATTAAATCCAACTCGTTTTTTAGCAAAACGGCATTTTCAATCTTTGCCCAACCCACCGTTACAAGGTGTTTAGGATCCGTCTTTTTAATAAGCTGAATACTTTCTTTTAACCAAGATAACACCAATTCTTTGCCACGTGATTCAAAATCTAAATCAGGTTCATTTTTAAGATCCCATGCCAACAGCGCATCGTGTCCCTTAAATGCGGTACAAATTGTTTCAATATGTCGTTGTGTTTGTGTCCAGTCTAGTACAGAGTAGTCACCATAAAAATCGAACAAAGTGACAATGACTTTTAGTTGCTTTTCTTCTGCAATATCTAGTAATTTTTTCAACTTTTCTATTTTTCCTTTCGGTACCTGTGCCTTACCAAAATCTTCGTATTGCACAAAGATTCTTACCGTGTTTAAATTTGCATCTTTGATGATTTGAAGGTCGTTACTAATGATTTCTGAATTGAATTCACCACCAAAAGTATCCCATGGTGTTGCCTGTGGATAGTAATTAATTCCACGTATGTGAAAATCTGGATACGGTATAGGAGCTCTTACTTGTTGTAAGGAGGCGCTTGCCGGTTGTTTTACCAAATGGCGAATGCGCCAAAATCCATTCTCCAAAAGCAAAATGACCTTATAGTCTGCATATTCTGAAGTTTCGTGTATCAACAATTCATCTTGGTGAATTCGTTTGTATTCACGAACGTTTCGATCTGTTAGAACTACCAATTGTCCGTCTTCACTAAAAAAATTGACTTCAGGATGATGGTTTAAGGTAGTAGCTTCTATATGAATTTTGTTGGCTTTGTTAAAGTCGATAAAATTGAATAGGTTTTTCTCTGCGCTATCTGTATAATAGTTTTCTAGGCCCTTTTTAGTGTTCTTTTCATAGCAAATGTGCCTTGCATACCAGGCATCGAGATAATTTTTCTCAAGTTCTTTAAGTGTTTGACTGTCCATTTTTCGGCCTTCGTTTTGCAAAGGAGCCCAAGATAATTTTGGGATGTACTGAGCTTCTTTTTGAATTTCAGTATGAAACATTTTACTACGGTCGGCACCCGTGTTTAAATACGTTATTACCGATGAGATTCCAAAGAGAATAAAGGAACTAAGAGTCATAAATGATAAGATTAAGAGTGACTGAATTGTAAGTTTTTTTACATTTACCATACCCTTTTGTTTTTAAATGTTTTTTGAATTGAAGCCGCTGTGATGGTGAAATCATAGCTTTCATTCTTGTAATTATCTGGGTCTATACGAAAAGATACAAAACCATTTTTTGAGGTCTCAACCATATACTTGTGTGTTTTGTGTCCTTTTTGAATGTCCAATGTTACCCTCAGGCCATCAGGAATCATTTGTTGCATAAAGCTTCGCAACGGTCCCACCGTAATCTGTCTATTATGTTCTGAAAAGACCACTTGGAAATCGGTGACAACTTGTTTGTAAGTTAAGGTTATTTCGTTGCTTTCTGCGATTCCCTGAATAAAACTTTTAATTTTCCAAACCTGTTCATGGTCGGGATGTACTAATTTTGTTGAAGCAATTCCATTTATAGTCTTGCCTTTAGCGCTTAACATAAATCCGTCTTTATCTTCAATTATAAAATTCACAAAAGTGCCATCGCTAACAACATTTCCATAGAAATCCTTGACGATTGATGTGCTAATTTGAGTTAATTGATTTCCATCGGCATACTTGTGATTTCTTTGGGCTTTAATTGTAAAATCTGTCGGTAAAGCTGGCCATACATGTAGGGTGTGTTCAGTAGAGGACTTGTTAAAAGTCTTGGAAGAAATCAAATAGCGACCTGTTTTTTTTGTGGCATAAATGCGACGATAGCTTATCAAGTTTTTAACGGACAGGTGGGTTGTGTCTTCAACATTCAAAAACTGTTTCTTTAAAACTACTTTTGAATTGTCCATAACCGGATTGTCTAAAGTATCTGTTGGAATCATAACAATCATAGAAAAATCTCGATTCCCAGCAATAATAGAAGGTGGACCTATATAAGTTTCAATTTTTGAGACCAAAGTATCACTTACAATATGCAGTCTTGCTTGCAACAATGTTTTTGAATTCAGAATGAGTTGCCATTGCACCAACCCTCTTTTAGAATTGATAGCTTTAGGAATTTTAAAAAACAAGAATTTATCCACTTTTGTTACCGGACAGATAGTCGTACCATAGCTGTTTGTGAGATACAATTTGGGCGTTTCCTTTAAAAGACTCTTAAAAGCCAGGGTATGCAAATTTCCGGAAGTAAAAATACTGTCTTTTGTCAACAGAAAAACAGGTTTGTTGTTTCCTTTCACTTGACCAAAAGTTAGATGAAAGTAGAATAAACAAGGAACTAAAAGGGCGATACACTTTTTCATTTTGGATTTCCTATAAAATTATTGAGTTCAACCTTTATATAATATGCAAAATTGTTAGTGTCGATGCACTGCAACCTGTCTGCAGTGTGATGCACAATTCTGTTGGGTATCACGTCGTTTGCAATGTCTTTGTTTGGCAAACCATTCACAAAACAATTTTCCATAGCGTCGTTAACACCTACCCATTGATTTAATTGTTGCAAGTCATGTTTAAAATAACCTTTTCGCTCTTGCCGTACCCCTTTTTCCATAAATAAATGCTCTACCCAAATAATATCTTTGTATTCGTTGTAGTAGGATATTAGAAGTTGAGGTACAGTTATCTCTTCAATTCCATTATTGAATAAAAACCCAGTGAGGGTGTTGCCAGATACCTTCACTTCATTCAGCACATTGTTTTTATACAAATCAGCACCCGTCACACTCCCCACTGCTTTCAGGTTGAATTTTGTAGGTTTGTGGTGAAACTCAACAGGCGTAAATTCATTTGGATTGAAACCTGTGGGTATACTATCTTTCGTATTTGACCAGGCAATGCCTTCAAAAAGTATTTTAAAGCTACTCACTTCTTTTGGCATTAGCTTGTGCTTTATGCTGTGCTTAGCGTTGTAGGAAGCCAGTTCGAGGTTGTCATCATTGTATAGCGTTCCTTTGATAACCACATCGGCAGGCACATTGTCAATATTTTGGATTTCTCCTACAATGGCATATTGCTTTCCATTTTTTACGAGTCTCGCTGAGAGGATTTCCAAATCGGGAGGTTTTAAAACATCTTCATGATAGGTTTGTTCTGTAGTTACCCTTCTGCGACCATGATTATAGTATTGAGTCTGGTTGCTCGAAAAAATTTGGTTTGGTGGAAGGTCGAGGTCCAATTTATTCATGTTAATATACCATATCCCCTCTTTTGCAGTTAGGTCATGTTCCGTTTTTTTGATTATTTTTTCTAAGGGCGTAATCCATTCGGTAGTTACCCAAGCATGTGCAGTAGTCTCATTTTTATAAGTAAATGAAACGGCTATAGAGTCTAATTTTGCATACGAACCAAGGACGCCATCAGCCACAGATAATTCCAACATAAATTGAGCTATTTTCATCTTTTTATCCGGATTTATAAGGGCGTGTGCTTTTTCATAATTTTTAAAATCTAAGGCATTATAATAAGCAGTCACCACATTTTCCGGGCTGTGATGTGAACTGTTTTTGATGTAAAACTCGTAGATTCCAGATGCGGTAACCAAAATAACGAACAGCATCCAAAGCTGTAAAGTTTTCAAAAGTTTAGGAGAGAATTCTTTTGCAAAACTATTGTAATAGAGGTAGATAGGGGGCCGTTTTTCTTTTCTTTTTAAAGTTCGTATCCACAGTTGATTGATGTTGAGTAGCAATACAATAAGCAAACTTAACACAGGAAGAGTGCCCCACATTATTTTTTGATAAATGGCCACATCTTCTTTGGCAATTAAAGTGGCAATGGGCGGGACATTTAATTTTTCCCATACCATGATGCCATTTTCTAGCTGTTGAACAAGTTGCCAACCACAGTAGTATAAAATGGGGTCGTAAAACTTATCATTAGAAAAAATAAATTTCAAGCTGTATTTCTCAGGTACGGTTAAAAATTGTTGCAAAGAGCCAATGCCTTCAATTCCTTTAAACTTAGAATTTTCAAGCCTTTCGATGGCTCTGGTGGTCAATTCAGGAAGTCTCCGTGCAGAATGGTAATTTCCATCCACACTTAAAGCCCTTGTATTTGCAGAAAGCCATGCCATTTGGTCGCCAAAACCTAAAGTTAAATACCTCCATTTGTAATGTTGATCTTGATTTAGGAAATTTACAATAGGCAGTATTTTTATCTTTTGAGGTTGCGAAGGGCGGAAGTAACCAATATTCAAGGTGAAGATGGTAACAAAAATAAAGATACCAGCAAAAACACCACCAAAAATGAGATGGTATATCCGACCCATACTTCTTTGCATAAGAAATTTTAATTCGCCTTCCACCAAACGAAGGATGAATTCCCCAAAAAGAGGGAGTGCCATCAGTGAAGCCCATAACGTAAATCGATCCAACGTGAGAATATTAAAAGCATTCTCTCCCAGTATAAATTTTGGAAGCGGAGTGGTTCCGCCAGTTCCTAAGAGGATTAGCATAGTAAATGAGAAACCAAAAAAGAGCAATCTTTTGCTAAAATACCGGTAAAAGATGTAGGGGAGTACCATCAATATTATTCCCCATGGAATTACAAAAAATATAAATCCGGAAGCAGTATTTTCTAAAAAATTATCTCTCGATCCATGTGGAATTGGAATTTGTGTGATAGGGTTGTTTTTGGTGTTGATCCAGTAGGGTAAAATGCAAACAATTATTATGACCAGTGCTGCCAAACCAAAACTTACGAAACGTTTGAATAATTGAAGGAAGGTTTGCACAAACAGTCGTATGGTTACCTTTTTATACTCTTTAACTTTGTCTGTTGCCGTGTCAAGTATAACCGTTCCCATCAATGGAAAAATAAAAAAGAGCATTCCAAATATAAGCGTCACATGATGCGAACACACCATAACGGCCATTAAGGCTATTGCTTTAAATTTTGATGTTCCGTTCTTCAACCAACAATAAATTTCTGGGAGTGCATGTAACAATAGAGAAGCCCCGATGATACTTGGTAACTGTCCAAATAAATGCAAAGCCTCAATAAATGAAGAAGAAAATACAGCGAGAATTGCGGCGTAGCCAGCAGTTTTTCTCGAACTGGTAATAAGAAGAGAAAATCGGTAAACACCGGTTATAAAAAGCACAATTGCGCACAGGGCAACTGTAAAAAGACCAAACTTCAGGCCACCTAAGCTAGATAGTATTGCAATAACTTGATGTACCAGGGGAGGGTAACTCATTACCGTAAAGCCGGTATACCATTTGTAATTCCAGGGTTCGAACCAGTTGTTAGTATAATGTTCTGCAAAAAATAAATGAATCAAAGCATCGTAGCTCCTTTCCAAAGTAAAGAAGATAGCAGTGCCATGAAATAGAATTCCAATGACCAAAGCAATGACTAGATGTTTATTCGATTTGTTTTTCATAAAAACGTGTTTTTCTCTTGCTGTGAATGCTCTTTTTTAAAATTAAATGATTCTTCTCAGAACTGGTCTTACGGAAAATGAGTTTCATCTATTGAAATGGTTGTTTCATCGAAGTTGACGTGTAGAAATCTCCTCTATAATCTAATTTAGAATTATAATTTATATAAATACGTATGAAAATTGGAGTGATTCTTCCCTGTTATAATGAGGCTACACATATGAATGTAGCCGCATTTCTGTATTTCCTAAAACACCATTCAAAATTTTATTTGTGTTTTGTTAACAATGGAAGTACCGACACAACACTGTCAATATTGGAAGCGGTTAAAAATAGCGCACCTTACAAAGTAAGTATTCTTGATATAAAAAAGGAAAAAAGTAAAGTTGTGGTGATACGTGCAGGGATTCGATACCTCAATTCGAGAGTAGATGTAGCTGCAATTCAGGTAGTTGATATTGATTTCTCAATGAAGTATCCCGAGTTGAAATCTGTTTTCTTCAATATTCTAGAAGATAATGTCGGAAAAAAATACCCGAAGACCTATGGTTTGAGTCTGTTAGAAAAGCGAATATTGGGGAAAAAGGGCATGAACCTATTTCTTTTAATGGCTGTTATAAAATCGATGTATATATAAATACAGTATTAAGGAGGCCGAATACATTGGGTATGCGTAGTAGAAGTCAATTCTCGGCCAAAGATAACAGCCTCCTTGTTTAGCTAAGCTAGTATTACTTTTTTGTCACTTCTGTTCATTGATTTTTCTTGAAGATGATAATGTCTCAGTTCATGTTCTTTCTGTCTGTCGGAACTAAAACTAGCCACACGTTTTAGGTAGCCAATTACGCGAGTAGCATGATCGATATCAGTACTACCACATTTTTCACAAGCAAACGCTGTTTTTTTATCGATATGCTGACAACTGTTGCAGATCGTAATTTTTATATTAAAACAGAAGTAGTTACAACCTGCTTTTGCCGTAGCGTGAATCAATTTGATAAAACCTTCTTTGTTTGGAGCTTCTTCTAAGTTGAGATGTAGGGCTGAACCGCCATCTAAATATTGAATCATTTCGTTACCGTGTAAGATAATTTTATCCAAAGAATTGATGGCATTGTCTTCAACGGCATAGAAATAAGAATTGTAGCAATCTCGAGAGACTTTAAGACCTTCTTGTTGGTCCCATTTCGAGTTTTTGACTCCTAAATTTTCGGCGGGTACAAATTCGGTATTAAACAGGTAGCCATAGGTAGTTTTGGCTTTTTTGTTTTCATCATAGATTGCTTTTAGGTAGTGGTTTACAAAAGCTTTGTATTCGCTATTATTGTTGGCGGTGATTCCTCGACTTTCTGCCGCTTCTACCATCCCATTAATTCCAATTGTTAAAAATTGCTTGTCTAAACTTATATAACCTGCATCGTAAACAGGGAGCAATCCAGCTTTTTTGTATTCTTCGATCAGGGTTCTATACGCCACCTGATATTTGTGTATTTTTTGAACTTCGCTAACGATATCTGCATTTTTTTGCACCAAACGGTTCATATTTAAAGTGATTACATTAATAGATCCGGTGGCAACACCACCAGCACCTAGAGAATAGCTAAAAGTGTTATCGCTAATTTCGTTGCGCAAACGACAGCACGAAGCCAGGCTGTCAGCATTCTCGGACTGGTATATAAAGAAGGAGTTCCCTTCACTCAACTCTTGAGCGCAGAGTTCTGTAAAAGAAGTATCTACCGGAACCCCCTCTTTGGTTAACATGGCTGCAGTAACTACAGGAAAGGTTAACACAGCTTTGGTGCGTTCTTCATTAAACCACTTGAGAAAGAACGCTTGTAGTTTTTGTACGCTTTTCCACGTCGGTTTTACCATGTCAGGAAAAACAAAATCGCCAAACATACTTTCAAAATAAGCTTCATCGTACAGTGAAATGTTCCAAAATACGGATTGGTACCCTCTGGCTGCTGCTGGCTGATTGATGGCGTAAACCACATGTTGAAGGTGGTTTTTAATGGTGTCTGTATTGGTTTCCAAATAATTGTCTCCATAATCCTTGGCGGCAAAATGATCGAAATACATTAAAAACTCAACGGTTGCTAAGGCACCAGCAAACTGTGAGCTGATGGCAAATACCAGGTTCACAAACTCACCACAAAAACTTTCCAAATGCTGAGGAGCGAGGCTTTCACCACCCAATTTTGTGAGGCCATCAAATAAAAACGGATACATGCTAATAGAAACACAATACGGTTTTAAAGAGGTTTCATCGTGTACATAGATTTCATGCGATTCTATTTGACGAATGTATTCTTGTGCCAGTTCTTCTCCAAAAAGTTCGGCTATTTTACGGCGAATCAAAGCTCTGTTTACTTGAATATTGATGTCTTTATTCAATTCGGCTTCCATGGTGGCTATGTTTTTGGAAGTTACATTGGCGTTGGCGTCTACCTTAGAACCATCGGCAGCATTTGAGGAATTGATGTATTGGTCTATAAAGTCGATTTTTTTTGAAACTTGGGCGTCAGATAGTCGTATCATTTTGTTTGGGTTTTATAAATAGTTTGTTTTGTGTTTTGTTTGTGGCTACTTCAATAAATTTCTGGTTGGTGGTTGTAGCATCTAGCCCTCCTAGCTTTGGAATCCACCTACCGGTTTTCAACCAGGTCAATTCTTTTCGAATCGTGTCAGAAATACAGTCTTCCCCTGTATATAAACAGGTTTTGTACCCCATTTTTTTGCCCATTCGCAAATATTCGACGAGCTCTGATTCATGCCATTCTCCACCCATAAAAAGGAGGCAGCTGGCATAGTCTTGATAGGTTTTTAATTTGTTGAGCAGGCGCTCTTTCGTGAGTAATAGGCCCTGCTTTTCCTTCCATAAAAATGGAGAATGACAGCCCGAACAACGCAGTTTACAACCACTAATAGAGAAGCATAAACTCAATTCTCCTGGGACTTCCTGATGTACGATTTGAAAATTTTGGCAATACATAATATAAAAAGACTAAATTATCTTTTATAAAAGTATTGTAATTATTAAGTCGGGATGGAAGGGATGGAAAAGAGTTATTAAGAATGTTATTAACAGGGGGGAGTATAGCGTACTTAGTAGTAAGTACAGAGTACTGGGTACCGGATACTGGATACTGTGTTTGGAGTTTGAGATTTTCTAATTTTGCGACCTGCTTCCTGCTTTCAGTTTCCTGCTTTCAGCTTCCTGCTGCCTGCTACCTGCTTCCTGCTTTCAGCTTCCTGCTTTCAGCTTCCTGCTTCCTGCTTCCTGCTTTCAGCTTTCAGCTTTCAGCTACCTGCTTCCTGCTTTCAGCTGCCTGCTTTCAGCTTCCTGCTTTCAGCTTCCTGCTGCCTGCTTTCAGCTTTCAGCTTCCTGCTTCCTGCTACCTGCTTCCTGCTTTCAGCTTCCTGCTTCCTGCTTTCAGCTTCCTGCTTCCTGCTTTCAGCTTCCTGCTTTCAGCTTCCTGCTTCCTGCTTCCTGCTTCCTGCTTTCAGCTTCCTGCTTTCAGCTTTCAGCTTCCTGCTTTCAGCTTCCTGCTTCCTGCTTCCTGCTTCCATCTT
>Ga0206125_10000384_pt1 | contig 57622 bp, 44 predicted proteins | sample Helgoland_Spring_4_FD_148598 | JGI IMG/M metagenome (GOLD analysis project Ga0206125, IMG submission 148598) | Pelagic subsurface seawater microbial communities from Kabeltonne, Helgoland, North Sea - Helgoland_Spring_Bloom_20160331_1 | ecosystem: Environmental > Aquatic > Marine > Epipelagic ... | reverse complement strand
TATTTTTTATAGACTATCGAAGTCCACGCCCAATTTTATTCAACTTTTTAGAAGTCTCAAATTCTTTGACTAGCTTATCTAAAATTCCATTAATAAAAATGCTGCTCTTAGGAGTTGAGTACTCCTTAGCAATTTCTAGATACTCATTAATAGTGGCACGAACTGGAATAGAAGGGAAATGTAAAAACTCAGCAATACCCATTTTTAAGATAATCATATCCATTTCTGCAATACGTTCTTTATCCCAATTAGGGGTCTTACCCTCAATCTCTTGGCTTAACTTTTCATCGTTAAGAACAACTTTAGTAAACAACTGCTTGGCATATTGTTTATCATCCTGGTTTTTATACAATTCAGGCAAGAGTATGGTGCGAACGTTTTTTTCTGAAATTTTCGCCAACATCTTAGCTAAGGCAGTATTCACTATAGGGAAGTCATCTACCCAGGTAAGTCTTTTATCCTCGATATATTCGTAATACTTGTCACTGGGAGCAATCACTTTTTTGAAAAGACTTACTAGAAAGTCTTGATCTTCTTTGAAGCTTGTGTTTTGTTTTAGGATATACTCTTTGTAAAAGTCTTTTGCTCTTAAATCCTTAAGTAGTATGGTTACATACTCACCATCTAGATCCCAATAGTTAAGCTTTTTATTTTCAATGTAGTTTGATAGATCTTCATTTTGCTCAATTAAATCTAACACCTTATTATCTAAAAAGGTAGTGCTGAAATTCTTTTCCTCACTGGTTGCTAAATGTTTTTGCTGGGAAGTTACCAAGAATTTTCTATCCGCTTTTCTCATTTCAACAAGTAGCTGTAAAGACAAAGCGTATAAGTCAAGCATTTGGTCTATGCTATAAAACAAAAACTTCTCTTGCTTTTCAAGATCTGGGTTATTACTCTGGCGCAGTGCATATATAGATTGCAAAACCTTTACCCGTATGTGTCTTCGTGTTAGCATAGTATGAAAGAACTTAAAAAATTATTGATATTAAAATTTCTGTAACCAGAAATAGTACTAAACTACACTACCCTATATAGTGAAGAGCAAAGATAATACTTTAAAAAAACTGATTAGGCTTTTTCTGCTTTTCTTGCATCAATTCTTGCTTGCGCAATATTTAAAGCGGCCTGATGGGTTGTAATATCCTCAAGTTCAGCCTTATTTAATATCTCTAAAGTTGTGGTGTATATATTTTCTGTTTTGCGAATAATCTCCTGCTTACCGTAGTTTTCTAGCTCTGCGTATACATTAATAATACCGCCGGCATTAATTAAAAAATCTGGCGCGTATACAATACCTCTTTCTCTAAGTAACACAGCATGTTTATTTTCATCTGCCAATTGATTGTTTGCAGCCCCGGCAATTACCTTGGCCTTTAATTGACCAATTGTAGCATCATTTAAAGTAGCTCCTAATGCGCAAGGTGCATAGATGTCCATCTGCTCGGTGTATAGATTAGTACCTGTGTAAATCTCTACACTGTACTTGTCTCTTACCTGCTCTAGACGCGCCTGATTGATATCACTAATAAATACTTTGGCACCTTCGTTGCTTAAGTGTTCTACAAGGGCTTCACCAACATTTCCAATCCCTTGAACGTATACTACTTTATTTTCAAGATCATCAGTGCCAAAGGCATACTTTGCAGAAGCTTTCATACCCATAAAGGTTCCGTATGCTGTAATTGGTGATGGATTTCCGGCGCCACCCTTCTCTTCGCTAATACCAGTTACATAAGGTGTTACTGTTCTTACTAAATCCATATCACTGGTGGCCATTCCAACATCTTCTGCCGTTATGTATCTACCTCCCAGGCTATGAACAAACTCACCAAATTTCAACATAAGTTCTGGTGTCTTCTGTGTTTTGGCATCTCCAATAATAACAGCTTTTCCGCCACCTAGGTTCAAGCCTGTAATTGCAGATTTGAAAGACATCCCTCTAGAGAGACGCAACACATCATTTAGAGCATCTTGTTCATTGTTGTATTGCCACATTCTAGTACCTCCAAGAGCAGGTCCTAGGGTCGTGTCATGAATGCCAATTATTGCTTTTAATCCTGTATCTTTGTCATTGCAAAAAACAATTTGCTCATGATCTTGAAAAGATAATTGGCCAAAAACTGGACCCAGATTTTTTATATCTTTAGTTGAAACAACTTCTGTTTTCATAGGTTTTATTTTTTCAAATCCTTAAAAAGGGTACGCGAAAATACTATATTACTGTGCATATATCAAAGACATTAAGCCTAAAATGCGAATTTGTTAATAAATCCTCTTCCGCTGCATGAAAGAACTCCAGTACCTAAATAAGTACCTACACAAATATAGAGGCAGATTATTACTAGGTCTTGTTACTACAGTTATTGCTGCTGTTTTCAAATTGGCAATACCAATGAAAGTTGGAGACTCTATAACTATCGTAGAACAAAAGATTAATGGCAAAATTACAGATATTGCAACTGTAGAAAAAGAATTACTTATAAATATTATTTTATTACTCGGAGCAACTCTATTGGCGGCAGTATTTACTTTTGTGATGCGCCAAACCATTATTGTGGTTTCTAGAAAAGTAGAGTTTGATTTAAAAAACGAAGTATACCAGCACTACCAAAAACTGTCTTTAGGCTTTTATAAACAAAACCGTACCGGAGATTTGATGAACCGCATAAGCGAAGATGTTGGTAAGGTACGTATGTATATTGGCCCTGCCATTATGTATAGTACATCAACCATTACACTGTTTGTGGTAGTTATTAGCTATATGTTTCTCTCTGACCCGGAGCTCACCCTTTATGCAATAGCTCCTTTGCCGGTGTTGTCTATAATGATTTACAGACTTAGTATTGCCATTCATAAACGCTCTACTGTGGTGCAAGAATACTTATCTAAACTTACCACATTTACACAAGAGAGTTTTAGTGGTATTGGTGTGATTAAAGCCTATGGTATTGAGCCCAGCACAACGCAAGAATTTGAGAGTCTTTCTCAAGCCAGCAAAGAAAAAAACATAGATTTAACAAAAGTTCAAGCTTTATTTTTTCCTCTAATGATGCTTTTAATTGGGGCGAGCAACATTCTAGTTATCTACATAGGAGGTTCTAAATTTATTAATGGCGAAATTCAAGATTTTGGAACCATTGTATCTTTTTTAATTTATGTAAATATGCTTACTTGGCCCGTAGCAATTGTAGGATGGGTAACCTCTATGATACAACAAGCTGAGGCTTCTCAAAAAAGAATCAATGAATTTCTAAAAACAGAACCTGCAATTGTTAACACATCAAAAACAGCAACACCCATAAAAGGTAGCATTGCTTTTAAGAACGTAAGTTTTACCTATGATGATACAAACATTCAGGCATTAAAAAACATTTCTTTTACGGTAAAGCCCGGAGAAACTATTGCCATTTTAGGTAATACCGGATCTGGAAAATCCACCATTTTAGAACTCATTGCTCGTTTGTATGACACCGAGCCGAAGACGCTCTTTATAGATAATACCCCAATCAAAGATCTTAATTTACAAAGTTTGCGCAGTAGTATTGGCTTTGTACCTCAAGATGCTTTTTTATTTAGCGAGAGTATTAGCGAGAATATAAAATTCGGAAAACAAGACGCTACAGACCAACAAGTAATCGCAGCAGCAACCTTAGCGGCCGTGCACAAAAATATTACAGGATTTACTAAAGGCTACCAAACTATATTAGGGGAACGAGGTATCACTTTAAGTGGCGGGCAAAAACAGCGAGTGTCTATAGCCAGAGCACTTATAAAAGATCCTGCTATTTTATTGTTTGATGACTGCCTATCTGCAGTAGACACAGAAACAGAGGAAGAAATACTAAGCAATTTACATCGTATTTCTCAAAATAAAACTACCGTTATTGTAAGCCATAGAGTCTCTTCTGCCAAAAATGCCGATAAAATTATGATTTTAGAAGAGGGTCGCGTTATACAGCAAGGCACTCACAATGAATTGGTAAACACACCTGGATACTATAAAGAATTATACTTAAAACAGCGTACCGAAAAAGAAATCTAACTTTAAGTTGCGGCTTTTATTTTTTTTTATGATTTTTGAGTAGAAATAAATATCAGAAATTTTTATTATTATGGGCGAGAAATATTCGATGGAGCAAGAAGAAATATTTAGCAAGGTAATGCGTGCTGGAAGACGCACTTATTTTTTTGACGTAAGAGCTACAAAAGCTGGTGACTATTACCTAACCATTACAGAGAGTAAAAAATTTACTAATGATGATGGTTCTTTTCATTACAAAAAACACAAGATTTATCTATACAAGGAAGACTTTCATGAGTTTAAAGAAAACCTTGAACAAATGATAGATTATGTTATCAAAGAAAAAGGGGAAGAAGTAATTAGTGAGCGTCACCGCAGTGACTACACAAAACAAGAAGACAAACCCGCGCAGATATCTGAAGATTCAGACCTTAGCGAAGATCAACCTACAAAAACAAACTTTACAGATTTAGACTTTGATGATATATAAACATTAAATAACTATTTATAAATAAAAAACCGACCTAGCATTTAAGGTCGGTTTTTTTTATCCTCATTTTTATAGGCTCTAAATGTTGGCGATTTTGTATTTTTACTAGGTAATGAAATACAAACACCAATGAAAAAATATACTCTTTTAGTAGTAGTACTCTTACTAGGAATCTCAAAAAATATCGCACAAGACTATAGCGTAAACCTTGATTATTATCTTCCAACAAATGTTAGCTATAATCCAAATATTCCAACTCCCAAAAGCAGTATAGGCCATCAAGTTGGAGACTGGCACATCACCCATGACAAGCTGGTACAATACATGTACGCTCTGGCAAGCAGCAGTGATAGAATCACCATAGAAGACAGAGGCGCTACCTTTGAAGGACGGCCGCTACTGCTGCTAACCATCACCTCTGCCAACAACCACTTAAACATTGAAACTATTAGGCAACAGCATCTTGAGTTAACTCAAAAAGAACCTAGTACTACAAATATCAATGAGATGCCTATTGTTGTGCAACAAGGTTTTTCTATCCACGGAAATGAACCTAGCGGATCAAACGCAGCGCTGGCAGTAGCCTATTATCTAGCAGCAGCACAAGGACCAGCTATAGAGACACTACTCAATAACACCGTTATCTTATTTGATCCATCTTACAACCCAGATGGGCTGCAGCGCTTTGCATATTGGGCCAACACTAACAAAAGTAAAAACATCAATCCAGATCCAAATGACAGAGAATATGATGAGGTATGGCCCGGTGGGCGCACCAATCATTATTGGTTTGACATGAATCGAGATTGGCTGCCAGTACAATTACCAGAAAGCCGAGCCCGTATTGCAACGTTCCATAAATGGATGCCTAATATTTTGACAGACCACCACGAGATGGGAACCAATTCTAGTTTCTTTTTTCAGCCCGGTATTCCATCGAGAACACATCCATTAACACCTCAACAAAATCAGGACTTAACAGGAGAAATTGGCACTTATCACGCAACTGCTTTTGACAAAATTGGCAGCTTTTATTACTCTAAAGAAAGTTTTGATGACTTCTATTACGGAAAAGGATCCACCTTTCCAGATATCAATGGAAGTATCGGTATTTTGTTTGAACAGGCATCCTCAAGAGGTCATGCCCAAGAAAGCGTGAACGGCATCTTAACCTTCCCCTTTACTATTCGCAATCAATTTACAGCAGCACTCTCAACTCTAGAGGCAGCCGTTGCTATGCGTCAAAAAATACTATCCTACCAACAAGAGTTTTACCAACAAGCTTTCAAAGAAGCTGCAAAGGCTGACGCTATTGTATTTGGAGATGAAAAAGACCCATCTAAAGCCTATCATCTAGCCGAAATACTAATGCGCCAAAACATCCAGGTACATAAAATAGCCAATGATTTCACCTCAAAGGGGAAGCGCTACACAAAAGAGAGTAGTTATGCAGTGCCAAAAAATCAAAGACAGCACAGACTCATAAATGCCATGTTCGAAAAAAGAACCGAATTTAAGGACAGTTTATTTTATGATGTTAGCGCTTGGACACTCCCATTAGCATTTAATCTAGACTATAATCAAAACATACCTACTAATAAGGTGGGAGAGAAAATAACAACCTTAACAAAACCAAGTGCCACTGCTCCAAAATATTCTGAGTATGGATACCTAATGCAATGGCATGATTACTATACGCCCAAAGCACTCAACATGCTTTTAAAAAAAGGAATACGGGCCAAAGTAGGTATGTCTCCCTTTACCAGTCAAGACAAAAAGTATGACTACGGAACCATATTAATTCCTGTTCAAAATCAAGACCTTTCGCCAAAAGATATAGCAAAGGCTATTGAGGAAATAGTTGCACAAACAGGAGTTACTATAGACCCTGCAAATTCTGGACAAACTCAAAAAGTAAATCTAGGAAGCAATCAATTCAAAGCCCTAAAGCTACCAAAAGTAGCCATGCTTGTTGGTGATGGTATTAACCCTTATGATGCTGGAGAAATTTGGCACTTGTTTGACCAGCGCTATGACATGCACATCACAAAACTAGACACAAAAAACTTTAGAAGAGTAGATATTAGCAAGTATACAGATATAATAATGCCAGCCACTAGAGGCAATGCTTTAAACAAAGATGCTGCTAAAAAATTAAAAACATGGGTTCAAAACGGCGGGACACTTATTGGATATAAAAGCGCTGGTAAGTGGTTAGAAAAAAATGAATTCATGAAAATGACATTTAAAAGCAACAAAACCACGGCCACTGATATAAGTTTTGAACAACGATCAAACTACAACGGTGCACAATATATTGGAGGAGCTATTTTCCAAACAACCCTAGACCGCTCCCACCCTATTGCATTTGGACACAAAAACAAAAACCTTCCTGTGTTTAGAAATACCACACTATTTATAGAGGCAGATAAAAACAGCTATAATAACCCTATAAAATATACTGCTAGCCCACTGCTTAGCGGTTATATTTCTTTGCCAAATCTGGAGTTATTAAAAAATACGGTCCCCTTTAAAAAAGCAAAACTTGGGCGTGGAAATGTACTCTATTTTACAGACAACACTAATTTTAGAGCTTTTTGGTACGGTACAAATAAATTATTAATGAACGCTATCTTCTTTGGGGATCATATGTAGTTTGTAAGATATTACTAAACAGTAATACAATGCTCCTCGGCATACTGCAGGGAGTACTTAATTAAAAAAATAAAAAATGATCACAAAAATTATCGTGCTAGGTATTTATGTAGCTATTCTATTTTTAATAGGAATAATTGCCTCTCGAAGAGTTAAGAGTATGAGTGATTATTATTTGGGCGGAAAAAAGATGGGCTTTTGGGCTGTTGCATTTTCTGCCAGAGCAACCGGAGAATCTGGATGGCTTTTAATTGGCCTTACAGGAATGGGTGCCATAGCGGGGTATTCTGGATATTGGGTAGTGGCCGGTGAACTTCTTGGTGTTTTTATATCCTGGCAATTTATGGCAAAAAAGTTCAAAAGGATGTCAGACAGCTACAAGTCTATAACCATACCAGATTATCTGCAAAGTCATTTTAAATCCTCTACAAATACCCTAAGGGTAATTGCAGCTTCTGTTCTTGTAGTGTTTGTTGTTATTTACGTTGCCTCACAAATGGATGTGACGGGCATCGCTTTTGAGTCTATGCTGGGTATTGATTATCGTATTGGTGTTCTTGTTGGCTTTAGTATTGTACTAGTATATATATTTATTGGAGGTTTTGTAGCGGCTGTTTGGTCAGACATGTTTCAAGGTGTTTTGATGTTTTTTGGTTTGGTATTACTTCCTATAGTGGTTTGGTTCTCAATGGATCATGGAGCTGGAATTACCCAAGGGCTTAATGCTATAGACCCAACCTTAACACAACTCATGGGAAGAAGTGATGACCCATGGATGAACTTATTTACCATACTAGGGTTTTCTATGATTGGGCTTGGTTTTTTAGGCTCACCTCAAGTATATGTTCGTTTTATGTCAATTAAAAGCGAACATGAAATAGACAAAGGAAAATGGGTGGCGCTACTTTTCACGCTCTTAACAGATGCCGCTGCAGTTACCATTGGTATTCTTGCTAGAATTTATTTCACGGAGCAAGGACAAGATCCAGAAACTATATTAGGTACTGGAGGAGAAGATGTGCTAAGCATGATTACCAATGAGTTTTTACCCACCATTTTAGTGGCTATTTTTATTGCTATCGTACTCTCGGCAATTATGTCTACCATTGATTCATTACTCATACTAGCCTCTAGTGCTGTTACGAGAGATTTTTATCAAAAAATATTTAGACCAGATTTAAAAGATGAGGACTTAGCAAATTTCTCAAGAGGGGTCACTATTGTAATGGCACTAGCCGCACTTGGTATTGCCGTTTTATTATATAATCTATATCCAGACAGGCAAGTTTTTTGGATTATGATTTTTGGTTGGTCTGGTATTGCAGCTACCTTCTGTCCTGTAATTATCCTATCATTATTTTGGAAAGGATACTCAGAAAAAGGTGCGATGGCCTCTATGGTTACTGGTTTTTTATCTGTAATCTTCTTTAAGTTTGTAGTTTCAGAAATGGAAACAATTGGGCCTTATTTTAAAGAACTAGATGTGTTGGCACCTTCCTTTTTACTTGCAATGATTGTAGGGTATGTTTTCTCGAAGATATTTCCGCCGAAATAAGTACAGTAAAAAGTTCTAAAATAAAAAAGAGCCTTCATTTTCATGAAGACTCTTTTTGGGTGGAAGACCGGGTTCGAACCGGCGACCTCTGGTACCACAAACCAGCGCTCTAACCAACTGAGCTACAACCACCATGTAGCGCTCTTTTTAAAGAGTTAGCAAAATCACTAAAGCATTAGATACTTTAGCGGGTGCAAAGATAGAATATTAGAATTCTATCTGCAATTAAAAAAATAAAAAAATTAGGGCTTTTTCTTTATTGAACTAGCCATCAGTTGTTAAGAAATTCTTCTTTGATTTTATATTAAATCAAAAATAGAATCTACACCTATGTAACGCTCTATGGTGAAGCCTTCAGCGGCATGAACCCCAATGAGCCTCCCTAGATTTCTGTCACGGTATTCCATGCTATCTGTAGCATTTTTTGAGGCAATAGGAGTCATTGGCTCTTTACTCTTGGCATCAAAGAATTGACTTTCATAGGCGTGCACAGCTTTTAATTTTATTTCTTGATATCCTGTAATATCTACTACAAAATCTGGGATTAGATCTTTCCATTGTATGTAATGATATACTTGTTTTGGTCTCCAAATTTCTTGAATCTCGCCATTTTCCTTGGTCTCTATCTTTCTTAAACCACTTAAAAAACAGGCATTACTTGCAAGATCACTTCCTTTTGGATGGTCTATGTGTCTATCATCGGTGGCATTACACAGTACTATTTCTGGCTTGTATTTTCTTAAAAAATGAATCACTTTTAACTGGGACTCTGGATCGTTTTGAAAAAACCCATCTGCTAGGGCTAAATTATGTCTTACTGAAACACCTAAAATTGCAGCAGCGGCAGCACCTTCCTGATCTCTAATTTCTGCGCTACCTCGAGTTCCTAACTCACCTCTTGTAAGATCTAAAATACCAACTTTTTTTCCTTTGGCTATTTCTTTGGCAATGGTACCACCGCAACTCATCTCTACATCATCTGGGTGTGCGCCTATTGCTAATATATCTAGTTTCATAATAAAGAGTATTAATATAATTAGTTACTTTTTTTTGTGAGCGCTTCAAAGGCTTGAGTAAAATCTGCAAGTAAATCTGACTTTTCCTCAATCCCTACAGAAAAACGAAGCAAACCATCTGCAATTCCTTGATGGGCTCTTTCTTGAGGGCTCAATAAGGCATGGCTTGTATGGGTTGGAGATAAAATTGTAGACTCCACACCTGCTAGGCTCATAGATTGTTTTACTAGTTTTAATTGCTTCATAAATTTGTTAGGATCTAGACTATCAATTAACTCAAAAGATAACATGCCCGAGTATCCTTTCATCTGTTTTTTAGCCAATGCGTGGTCTGGATGGCTTTTTAATCCAGGGTAATATACCTTGGCTACCAATGGATGTTTCTCCAACCATTTGGCCATTTTCTTTGCGTTTTTATTTTGCGCCTTCACGCGTAGTGCCATGGTTTTTAAACTTCTCTCCAAAAGCCAAACAGTATAATCACTTAAACTACCCCCTATGTTTTTTGAAATATTCCAGATAACATCCATGTGTTTGGATGATGCGGCAACAGCTCCTGCACAAATATCACTATGGCCTCCCATATATTTGGTGGCGCTATGAATCATGATATCAATACCAAAATCTGCAGGAGTTTGATTGATAGCAGATGCAAAAGTATTATCTATCATAGAGACCAAAGAGTGTTTTTTTGCAAGACGTGCAATAATTTCCAGATCTGTAATTTTCATCAGTGGGTTACTGGGCGTTTCTACATAAATCACTTTGGTATTTGTCTTAATGGCTTTTGCAAAATCTTTTTCAGTAAAACCATCTGCAAAAGTAAACTCTATACCAAATTTATGAAATTCTTCAACCACAAAATTATAGGTACCTCCGTAGAGGGTTTGAGGCAAAACAACATGGTCTCCTTTATGTAAAAAAGCAAGCAAGCAGTGACTAACTGCCGCCATACCACTACTAAATATCATTCCTGCTTCACTTTTCTCTAGCGCCGCTATCTTCTTTCCTAAGCCTTCTTGGTTTGGCGTATTAAAATACCTCGGGTATCGTTTTACATCAACACCATCATACTGGTAGGAGCTAGACATAAACAAAGGAGAAATAGCACCTTGAAACTGAGTATCTTTAACCTCACCCACATGGGTGCAAATGGTATTGATACCTAGATTTTTTCTTTTCATAAAACAAAAAAATTAAAGCTCTAAGGTATTAAAACCTTTCAAGGTTTGCTATATTTATAACATGAAATTATTGTTAAAAAACATTGCAATGCTGCTTCAAATTAGACCTCTTACTACACAAAAAGTAAGTGGCCCTCAAATGAAAGAGCTTCCCAGCCTAGAAAATGCGTGGTTATTGCTAGAGGATGATGTGATTCACAGCTTCGGAAATATGAGCGAAATTCCAAATTTTCAAGACATTAAAACCCTTGATTGTTCTGGCAAAACAGTCTTACCTTCTTGGTGTGACAGCCATACACACCTTGTTTATGCAGGCAATAGAGAGCAAGAATTTGTAGATAGAATTAATGGGCTCAGTTATCAAGAAATTGCCGCTAGTGGCGGTGGCATTATCAACTCTGCAAAAAAACTACAGGCTACCACCCAAACAGCATTATTTGCCCAGTCTGAAAAAAGACTACAAGAGGTCATACAACAAGGCACGGGAGCTATAGAGATAAAAAGCGGTTATGGACTCACCACACAGGCAGAGATGAAAATGCTACGCGTGGCAAAACAATTAGGAGAAAAATACAACATCACAGTAAAGACAACTTTCCTAGGAGCACATGCTATACCCCAAGAATTTAAAGGCAATAAGGATGGCTATCTGGATTTAGTTTGTGGAGAAATGATGGAGAAAATCTCCAGTGAAAACCTAGCAGATTATGTAGATGTTTTCTGTGAGAAAGGATATTTCTCTGTTGCAGACACCAATAGAGTATTACAAGCAGGAAAAAAGCACGGTCTTATTGCAAAAACCCATGTAAATCAATTTACAGCCATGGGCGGGGTTGCTGTGAGCGTTAAAAACGATGCCTTAAGTGTAGACCACCTTGAGGTTTTAAACAAACAAGACATTACAGCGCTTCAAGAAAGCCAAACAATGCCTGTGGCCTTGCCTTTGTGCTCTTATTTTTTAAGCATCCCGTACACACCGGGTAGAGAAATCATTGATGCAGGATTACCCCTAGCGCTAGCTTCAGATTACAACCCAGGATCATCTCCAAGTGGCAACATGAATTTTGTAGTAGCCACTGCGTGTATAAAAATGAAACTAAGCCCAGAAGAGGCTATCAATGCAGCCACAATAAACGGTGCATATGCTATGGGGCTTAGTGAGTCTCATGGTAGTATTACCAAGGGTAAAAAAGCAAATTTAATTATCACCAAAGAAATTCCAAGCTATGGGTTTTTACCCTATGCTTTTGGGAGTAATAATATAGACCAAGTAATTTTAAACGGAACACTGGTATGAGCCTTCAATTTTACACAAGAGAAGACTTAAAAAAACACACCTCTACACGACAAGGTGAAGAAAAATTTGGCCAGGCGGTTGGCCTTGTTAATTCTTGGCAAGCCCTTGAAAAAAGCGATGCCACGTATGTTTTATTAGGCATCCCAGAGGATGTTGGTGTTCGCGCCAATATGGGCAGATCTGGCGCAGACAAAGCTTGGAGTAGTTGCCTTTCTGCACTTTGTAACATTCAATCCAACACCTACACAAACCCAAGAAACACTGTTATTCTGGGTGAGATAGATTGCAAAGCTGAGCAGCAAAGCGTCTGTAAACTAGATATAAAAGATCCTAATTACCAAAGCAAAATTGGAAGTTTGGTACAACAAATTGATATTAAAGTAAGCAGGGTAATTGCAAAGGTTATTTCAGCAAATAAAATTCCTGTAATAATTGGTGGAGGCCATAACAATAGCTACGGAAATATTAAAGGAGCAGCCACTGCATTAAAGGCAGGCATAAACTGTATAAATCTTGACCCACACACAGACTTCAGAGCTCTTGAGCACAGACATAGCGGCAATGGCTTTAGCTATGCCATGAAAGAAGGCTACTTAGAAAAATACTATATCTTAGGACTGCACAAAAACTATACTTCAGGTGCGGTATTTGAAAAAATAGAGGCAATGAAAGAAAAAATCCAATATTCATTTTTTGAGGATTATATAACCGGAACTCCCTTTAAACAAATGCTGGAACAAGCAAAAGACTTTTGCGCAAACAGCCCCTTTGGCCTAGAGCTTGATATGGATGCAATAAAACAAATGGGGAGCAGCGCCATAAGCCCTAGTGGTTTTTCTCTGCAGCAAACCAGGGAGTATGTGTCTTATTTTTCTAGATTAAAAAACTGCAAATACATACATATATGTGAAGGGGCGCCTGTACGCGAGCTTCATTACAATCAAGTTGCTAAGGCCATTTCATACCTTGTAAGTGATGTTATTTCAAAGGCATAAAAAAAGCTGCATGTTTAAAAACATACAGCTTTAGTGTTTGATATGATAAAACAATACTAGGCAGTAACCGAGTACATTTTTTCTCTTTGCTCTTTAATTTTTGAATCGTTCATGTACTCATCAAAAGTCATGTAACGGTCTATCACTCCTGTTGGGGTTAACTCTACAACTCTAGTACCTACTGTTTGAGCAAACTCATGATCATGAGTGGTAAGCATAACAGTTCCTTTAAAGTTTGTAAGTGAGTTATTAAAAGCAGTAATAGATTCTAAATCTAAATGATTTGTAGGTTCATCTAGCATTAAAACATTTGCACGCATCATCATCATTCTGCTGAGCATACAACGTACTTTTTCTCCTCCAGAGAGCACATTACACTTTTTAAGGGCTTCTTCACCAGAGAAAATCATCTTTCCTAAAAACCCTCTAATGTGGACCTCTTCTCTTTCTTCTTCTGTTTTAGTCCATTGGCGTAACCAATCTACAAGGTTCATGTCTTTGCTTTCAAAAAAATGATGGTTGTCTAGAGGTAAATAACTCTGATTGGTTGTAACTCCCCATTGAACATCACCAGAGTCTTGCTTTGCATTACCATTGATGATTTGATAAAATGCAGTGGTTGCTCTGGAGTCTTTAGAATAGATTACAATCTTATCTCCTTTTGTAAGATTTAGATGAATGTTTTTAAACAACACTTCTCCATCTAGAGATGCAGAGAGGTTCTCAATATTTAAAATTTGATCTCCTGCTTCGCGTTCACGATCAAAAATAATGGCAGGATACCTTCTACTAGAAGGTCTAATATCTGCTACATCCAATTTTTCAATCATTTTTTTTCTACTTGTAGCCTGCTTAGACTTAGCCACATTGGCAGAAAAACGACGAATAAAATCTTCTAATTCTTTTTTCTTATCCTCAGCCTTTTTGTTTTGCTGAGAACGTTGACGTGCTGCCAATTGACTGCTTTCATACCAAAAAGTATAATTTCCACTAAAGTGGTTTATTTTACCAAAGTCAATATCACTAATATGCGTACATACAGCATCTAAAAAGTGACGGTCATGAGACACAACAATAACGCAGGCATCGTAGTTGGCCAAAAAATGTTCTAACCAAGAAATTGTTTCGTAATCTAAATCATTGGTTGGCTCATCCATAATTAACACATCTGGAGATCCAAAAAGCGCCTGGGCTAACAACACACGAACTTTTTGTTTACCATCTACATCTCCCATAAGGCTGTAATGAAGGCTCTCATCGATACCTAAATTAGATAATAATGCGGCAGCATTGCTGTCTGCGTTCCAACCATCCATCTCTTCGAAAAGCACTTGCAGCTCTCCTATTTTCTCTGCATTTTCATCTGTATAATCTGCATATAGCGCATCAATTTCGCTTTTAATTTTAAACAAATCTTTATTACCACGCACAACAGTTTCCAGCACAGGAAACTCATCATAGGCGTTATGGTTTTGCTCCAAAACAGACATACGCTTACCAGATTGCAAGTGTACATGGCCAGAGGTTGGATCTTGTTTACCAGAAATAATTTTGAGTAAGGTAGATTTACCAGCACCATTGGCGCCAATAATACCGTAACAATTTCCTGCAACGAATTTTGTATTTACTTCATCAAAAAGTACTCTTTTTCCAAATTGTACCGAAAGATTAGAAACTGAAAGCATGTTATATAGGGTGTTAAATTTGGCGCAAAAATAGCCAATAATAGGATATTAAATAAAGATTCGTCTTTTTAAATTTGTTTTAACGACATATTAACAACCTAGGATATATCAGAGTTCTATATTTGTTATGTTAAGACAACCAAAATTGACCAAACATTTATTATTCATACTAGCGTGTAGCTGTTTTTTATCTTGTAACAATAAAGATAAGAACGGTGTTACCACATATCTAGGTGGGCAAATCGTTAATCCTAAAATGGATTACGTACTCTTAAGCCATCAAGATAAAAGCCTTGACACCATAGCTTTAAATACCAGTGGAGCCTTTGATTTCCAGTGTGAAAACCTACAAACAAACCTTTACATCATAAAGCACGGAGAGCTTCAATACATATTTATAGAACCTGGAGACAGCATCATGTTTAGGTTAAATACCGTGGGATTTGATGAATCGTTGGCCTTTAGTGGTCGTGGAGCAGAAAAAAACAATTTCTTGATGAATTTGTTTTTACAAAATGAAGAGGAAGACAAAAGACTGCCAGAGCTCTACAAATTAAACCCAAAAGCCTTTGAAAAAGAAATTTCGCATACAAAAAAGGCATTACTAAGAGAATTGGATGAATTTATTATTTCAGAAAAACCTAGTGAATCATTTATACACATTGCCCTGTCAAACATAAACTATAATTACTACTCTAGAAAAGAGCTGTATATATCCTCAAAAAAAGTAGCTAGCTCTCACAAACAAATACTATATCCAGAACACTTCTTTACCTACAGAGACAGTATTGAACTTAACGATAACACCTTAAAAAATTATTATACCTATTATCAATTTATTAATAGATACCTGGATAATCTTGCTGATGATGGTCATAAAAAGCAAAAAACATTTTTTAACAAAACATCTTATGAGCATCAAACACAAAAATTAAGACTCATTGACAGCTTAATTACCAACAAACAGTTACATGACAATTTATTGCATAATACTGTTAAAAGGTATTTAGTGCATGCAGATGACAGTCAAAAAGAGCATGATTTAGTAGCTTTATTTAAAAAATTAGACCACAATGAGGCCCACCAAAAGGAGGTAGAAAGATACGCCCATAATACTGCCAAAATAAATGCAGGTGAGCTTATACCAAATCTGGCTTTAATAACGGCAAAAAATGAAATAACATCACTTCAAAAAATCAATGCCTCCAAAACAGTTTTCTTTTTCTGGAATAGTAAATCTGTAAAGCATTACAAAGAAATTCATGTGCGTATTGCAGATTTAAAAACCAAATATCCAGAGTATGCTTTTGTGGGTATTAACACCGGGACAGACTTCTCTGCCTGGAATCAGACAGTTATAAGTTCTGGGTATAACCAAGCAAATGAATACCAATTAAAAAATAGTACTGCTGCAAAAAATGCCCTATTTATTAATTCTGCAAACAAAGCCATGATTGTAGATAAAGGAGGTATTATTCTAGAAGGAAACTCAAATCTGTTTAATCAGAATTTTGAATCTTTATTACTGGGGTATCTTAACAAAAAATAGTAGTCTTAATTTCCTTTATTATAATCTTCTAAGAATTTTGCTAGCCCAATATCTGTTAAGGGATGTTTAAGCAGTCCCTCAATACAAGACAAAGGACCCGTCATTACATCTGCACCAATTTTTGCACAATCCAAAACATGCATGGTATGCCTTACAGAGGCAGCAAGAATCTGGGTTTCAAAACCATAATTATCATAAATAAGTCTAATTTCTGATATCAGATTAAGCCCATCTGTAGATATATCATCAAGTCTTCCAATAAAAGGAGAGACATAAGTTGCACCTGCCTTGGCGGCAAGTAATGCTTGTCCAGATGAGAATACCAAAGTACAGTTGGTTCTTATACCGCGATCACTAAAGTATTTAATAGCCTTAATTCCATCTTTAATCATTGGTATTTTGACCACAATTTGCTCATGAAGTTTTGCTAGAGCCTCCCCTTCTTTAATCATTGCATGGTACTCTGTAGCAATTACCTCAGCAGAGACATCTCCATCTACTAGAGAACAAATAGCTATGTAATGCTGTAAGATATTTTGATGGCCTGTTATACCTTCTTTGGCCATTAAAGATGGGTTTGTGGTAACTCCATCCAAAACCCCAAGGCTTTGTGCTTCTTTAATTTGTTCTAGATTGGCGGTATCGATAAAAAATTTCATAAAAATAAATTTTCGTTTAAAATAAAAACACACAACATAACTAAGCCTGTAGTGAATTATAAATATAAAGAAATTAAGACAGGGTATAAAAAAAACCAAGGCAATAATAAGTTCCTCGGTTTTTTTATAAATTATAGATATATAAACTACCTAACTAGCTTTTTGTATTTAATACGTTTAGGCATTAAATCACCACCCAAACGTTTTTTCTTACTCTCTTCATATTCACTAAAACCTCCCTCAAAGAAATAGACTTGACTTTCTCCCTCAAAGGCTAGTATGTGAGTACAAATTCTATCTAGAAACCAACGGTCGTGACTAATAACTACAGCGCAACCAGCAAAATTCTCAAGACCTTCTTCTAGAGCTCTTAAGGTATTTACATCCAAATCATTGGTTGGTTCATCAAGCAAGAGTACATTGCCTTCTTCCTTTAGGGTCATGGCCAGGTGTAACCTGTTTCGTTCACCTCCAGAGAGAAGTGACACTTTTTTATTTTGCTCACTTCCTGTAAAATTAAATCTACTCAAATAGGCTCTAGAATTAACCTCTTTGCCACCCATTAGTACCAGTTCTTGTTCATCACTAAAGTTTTGCCAGATAGATTTCTCTTGATCAATGTTAGAGTGGGCTTGATCTACATAAGAGACCTTTGCCGTTTCACCAATAGTGAAAGACCCTTTATCTGGAGTCTGCTCGCCCATTATCATTCTAAAAATAGTTGTTTTACCAGCACCATTTGGCCCAATAACTCCAACGATTCCTGCTTGGGGTAAATTAAAATTTAAATCTTCATACAGTAATTTATCTCCATAAGCCTTACTAACTCCGCTAGCCTCAATAACATTGGTTCCTAGACGAGGTCCATTTGGTATGTATATTTCAAGCTTTTCGTCTAGTTGTTTTTGATCTTGGCTCATTAGCTTGTCATAATTATTTAGACGCGCTTTTTGTTTTGTTTGCCTCCCTTTAGCACCTTGACGTACCCACTCTAGTTCTCTCTCTAATGTTTTTTGACGCTTACTGGCTGTTTTACTTTCTTGAGCCATGCGCTTGGATTTTTGATCAAGCCAAGAAGAGTAGTTTCCTTTCCAAGGAATTCCTTCACCTCTATCTAGTTCAAGTATCCAACCAGCAACATTATCAAGGAAATACCTATCATGGGTTACAGCAATTACCGTTCCTTTATATTGCGCCAAATGGTGCTCTAACCAATGTACACTTTCTGCATCTAAGTGGTTGGTAGGCTCATCCAAAAGCAGTACATCAGGCTCTTGCAATAGCAGTCTACAAAGCGCTACACGCCTGCGCTCACCTCCAGATAGAATACCTATTTTTGTATCCCCTTGAGGGGTTCTTAGGGCATCCATAGCAATTTCTAATTTGGTCTCTAACTCCCAAGCATTACTAGCATCAATTTGATCCTGTAATATAGCTTGACGCGCCATGAGTTTATCCATTTTATCTGCATCACTGTAGACCTCCTCTAAACCAAATTGATCGTTAATTTTGTTGTACTCATCTAAAATAGCAACAGTTTCTGCTGCGCCTTCTTTTACTATTTCTAGTACTGTTTTCTCTGGGTCTAATTGCGGCTCTTGTTCTAAATAACCAACAGTATATCCTGGAGAAAAAACAACATCACCTTGGTAGTTTTTATCTACTCCTGCAATAATTTTAAGCAAGGTAGATTTACCACTACCGTTTAATCCTAGAATACCAATTTTAGCTCCATAGAAAAAACTTAGGTATATGTTTTTAAGCACAGGTGTTTGTGCATTTTGGAATGATTTGGTCAATCCAGACATTGAGAAAATTACTTTTTTATCGTCAGACATTATTGATAATTAATAGTTAATACTTTTAAAAAATACAGTGATTTACATTCTTCCTTTTAATGCATTGAATACCCAGGCAATGGCAAAAAAGCCAATTCCTACGGATGCAAATCCCCAGCCAGCAACATCATCATATTTAAATGCGCCAAGAGCAATAAGTGATAAGCCAACAATAATCATTATCAGTGTAGCGTATCCCAAAACAGTGTTTTTATTCATCATGGGTGGTTGTTTTTAGCTATTATAAAAATAACAATAGCGAATACTATTAGGTTTGTTTACAGCCGTTACCCTAGAAGGAAATTCTCAAAAATAATTAGGACTTATTTTTAAAGTTTAAAAAACAAAAACTCGGCCTAAGATTTCGATTAGAAAAAAACCACCTTTGGTAAGGACTAATATGGCAAATATCGTGAATTTAAAATAGTTTTGCCATATTGATAATAGTATAGTTTCGTATTTTTACAGGTATAAAACAACACTATGGACCTTTCCTTCAATAAAAACGAAGATCATAATAAGTTACTTCTCTCAGATTTACGCAAACGTTTTGCTAAAGTAAAACTTGGTGGCGGAGAAAAGCGCATTGAAAAACATCATGCTAAAGGAAAAATGACTGCCCGAGAACGCATTGATTATCTATTAGATGATAAAAAGAAAGCTATAGAAATAGGTGCTTTTGCTGGAGATGGAATGTACCAAGAACACGGTGGTTGCCCCAGTGGTGGTGTTGTTGTAAAAATTGGATATATCATGGGCAAACAATGTATTGTTGTAGCCAATGACGCTACTGTAAAAGCAGGAGCTTGGTTTCCTATAACAGCGAAGAAAAATTTACGTGCACAGGAAATTTCAATAGAAAATAAACTGCCTATTATTTATCTAGTAGATAGCGCAGGAGTGTATCTGCCAATGCAAGACGAAATATTTCCAGACAAAGAACACTTTGGACGTATTTTTAGAAACAATGCAGTAATGAGCAGCATGGGTATTACACAAATTTCTGCTGTTATGGGTAGTTGTGTTGCTGGTGGAGCTTACCTGCCAATTATGAGTGATGAGGCTATAATTGTAGACAAAACAGGTAGTATTTTCTTGGCAGGAAGCTATCTTGTAAAAGCGGCAATTGGCGAAAGCATAGACAACGAAACATTAGGTGGAGCCACAACACATTGTGAAATTAGTGGCGTTACAGACTACAAGGCAAAAGATGATAAAGATGCCTTAGATAAAATAAAAAACATTGTTTCTAAAATTGGTGATTTTGATACCGCAGGTTACAATAGAGAAAAAGCCGTTAAGCCAGCAAAAGATCCCCAAGAAATATACGGTATACTTCCAAAATCTAGAGCAGAGCAGTACGATATGCAGGCCATTATAGATAGATTGGTAGACAACAGTGAGTTTGAAGAATACAAAAAAGGGTATGGCCAAACTATTTTAACAGGCTATGCACGCATAGACGGTTGGGCGGTAGGAATCATAGCCAATCAACGAACACTGGTTAAAACAAAAAGTGGTGAAATGCAATTTGGAGGTGTTATATACAGTGACAGTGCAGACAAAGCCACGCGTTTTATTGCCAATTGTAACCAGAAAAAAATTCCACTAGTTTTTCTTCAAGATGTCACCGGGTTTATGGTTGGAAGTAAAAGTGAACACGGAGGTATTATAAAAGATGGTGCTAAAATGGTAAATGCAGTAAGCAATAGTGTGGTGCCAAAATTCACGATTATTATCGGAAACAGCTATGGCGCAGGAAATTACGCGATGTGTGGAAAAGCCTATGACCCAAGATTGATTGCGGCATGGCCAAGTGCTAATCTTGCAGTAATGAGCGGAAACAGTGCTGCCAAAGTATTACTACAAATAGAAACAGCTTCACTAAAAAAACAGGGTAAGAAAATATCTGAAAAGCAAGAGAAAGAACTCTATGACAATATAAAAGCCAGGTATGACAATCAAATATCTCCTTATTATGCTGCTTCTCGCATCTGGACCGATGGTGTTATAGACCCTCTAGATACAAGAACTTGGATATCTCTGGGTATTGAGGCTGCAAACCACGCACCTATTGAAAAACAATTTAATTTGGGTGTTATTCAGGTATAACTTCTCTACCAAGCAATAGCTTTAATAGCCTCTTGCCTACCATTAACATACCTAAACCCATTAGCACCCCAATAACCTGCTTCTTCAAGCATTATTCTGATGTCTTTTTTCCATTGTTTGATAGTGACAGTCGTGTTAAGCTCAATGGCGTAAACGGTATTTTCATGCAGCGGGTAATCACCATTTACAGGTACACCTTGTTGGCTATCCCACATACCTAAAGTAGTACCAGAACTATGTCCATAGGTGCCTAAAGGATGGGTGTAAATAGAAGGCCTAAGGCCTTTGTCTCTAGCCTGTTTTAAAGACTTTGCCAGGATCTGATTTCCAGTGCTGCCGGTCTTAAAGTTTCCTGTAAAAATATCTTGCACTTGATTGCCTTTTGCAAAGGCAGTGGTTAAAAATTCTGGCACCTGGGTTTCTCCCGTTCTTAAAACATAAGCATGTCTTTGACAATCTGTATTTAATGTGATATAAGTAATTCCAAAATCACAATGCAACAAATCACCCGGGAGGACTGTTTTTTGCTTTTCGCCTTTGGTGAATGAGTATATGTGGCTTTGCAGAGCCTCGTTATTTCTTTGTATGTCAATGGTTGGGTGAAACCACGTTTCTAGGCCCAAAGAAGTTACTTTTTGCCGCATCCACCAAACAATATCATCTGTAGTTGTTTTCCCTGGAGTAATCACAGCGGCGCTAAATGCCTGGTCAATAATAGCGCTTGTAATGTCTACTAATTGATTGTAAAGAAGCATTTCTTTTTCTGTTCTTGTCTCTATCCAAGCAATAGCAAGTTTCTCTGCAGAAACTATTTTTTCTCCCAAATCACTTGGCAAAGCTTCCATAAGCTCTTGGTAATCTGTTTTTACCAAGCCGTCTGCAATACCAAAATGCTTTGAAATATTAATCCCTATTTTCTCAACAGGACGCTCTTTTATAATTTCTACCAAACGCTCCCATTGATTGGGTTGTATTTCTTTATCCCAAGAAGAGGTGATGTTAGCTCCAACATCATACCTAGCAACGGCAAGACGCTCGAGGGTGTTTTGTTCTTTATTTCTATAAAAAACTAAAATGGTTCTTCTGCGAGCATTCAGCCAGGTTGCTGGAAGCATTGTACGCATTACTGGATCTTCATTATATTCTCTGGCAATCACAAGCCACATATCGATGCCTGTATCATCCATAAGTTGAGGTAGCAGGTTGTCAAACCTATCTTTTAAAATTTCATCACGCAAGGTTGCCCGCTCTCGCTCAGGTAGTATTTGTGAATGAGCCACAGAGATTGTTGCTACAGAAAAAATAAATGAGAAAAGAATAAGAGAAAAGAAATGTTTCATGAGCCTAGTATTTGTTTTTTAAAGATACTTAAAAAATAAAAAAAGCAACTAAAAAATAACATCACCCTAGCTGCAATTTGTGCTTTAATTGTAACCTTTAATTAAGTCTTTAATAGCACTACGCTTTATTTTACCCGTCTCTGTTAACGGAAATTTAGAAAGAGTAAATATTTTTTTTGGTCTTTGGTAAGGTTCTAACTCAGAGATTGCCTCACTGTAGGTTGCTACCTGTTTTGGATCATCGAGTTGCAGAACTAAAATAAGCTGTTCACCAAGGGCCTGGTCTTGTAAAGAAGAAATAATAAAAGGAACTTTTATAAAATCACGCAATAGCAGTTCAATTTTTTCTGGATATAGTTTTATACCACCACTATTAATTACATTGTCATACCTTCCTAGCCATTCAAAACTTTTTGCATCATGCAGGGTAACAACATCATTTGTAACAACCTTTGAGCTGCCTTGAATAGGGGCATCAATCACCAAACAACCTCTAGAATCTAGATCAAAACTAACATTAGGCAAAGCAGAATACACATTGGTTTTTTCTTCACCATTCACGCGCCTAACGGCTACATGGGTAATTGTTTCTGTCATGCCATAAGTAGCATATACCTGTGTAGATTTTGTTTGTAATTTGGCTTCTAAATCTGGATCTATAACACCTCCTCCAATAATAAGTTTTTTAATTTTGTCTAGGGCATTTAAGGTATGATATACCTGATATGGAACCATAGCAGCAAAGTCATAGGTATTATCATACTGTGTGATAGCATCCTTATCTGGAGCCACTACATGCAAATCCCAGCCCATGGTTAAGGCGCGTACCAACATCATTTTACCAGCAATATATTTTGCAGACAAGCAAAGTAGCGCTGTGTTATTTGTTCCTAGATTAAAATATACTCCAGTAGCAAAAGCGCTATGAACCATATTTGTTTTTAGTAATTTGATTTTCTTAGGAGTACCTGTAGAGCCTGATGTTTTTACTTTTATATACGGTTTTTCGTTAAACCACTTTACAATAAATTTTGCAATTGCAATTTCATGTGAGGCTCCATTTTCTTTTAGCTGTTTAGCAAACAGAACAATTTCTTCGGAGGTTTCAAACTCAAGGCCGTTAAATTTAAATGAAGGATGTAGCTTTATTGATGGTTCCAAAAGTGATGTATTTATAACAGGTGTATCTCTAGATTGGTTACATTAAAAATTTAACTATTCTTATTACTGGATACAGCTACTTTTCCAAAGAGTTTTTGACTCCAGTTATTCCAGTTGTATTTTTTTGATAATATTAATAAAATTATAGGATATAAAACCAATACAGGTAAAATAACATCAATTAAGGTACTTGTGCCAGCTTGGGTTGCTGTAAATTTAAAAGCAGCATCTGTTTGCAAAGCAGACCAATCTGAGGTCACTAAGGTGGCTGCCAGTAGGTTGTTTCCTAAATGAAAACCTAAAGCAAGCTCTAGACCATCATCCATTAAGGTCATGATACCTAACAATAATCCAGTGCCAATATAAAATACCATGATCATGTAACCCATCTCTCCTACTTCTGGATTGGCGCTGTGAAAAACACCAAATAAAATGGAAGTAATACATAATGGCATCCACCTATTTTTAAGTAAAACTCCTAGGTGTTGCATCATGTATCCTCTAAATAAATATTCTTCAAGACCAATTTGAAATGGAAATAACAAAAGGCTAATAACAACTAATATCCCAAATTTTAAGGGATCAAGCTGCAGCACCACTTCTGAGGGATCGTTATAGTAGGAAATACCAAAAGACACCAAGGTTATAAGTACAATGAGCGAAAAAGAGAAAAACACACGAGACCAATCTACTTTTTTTCTTGATGTAGTGAGAGAAAGTATGCTTCTTTGGTGGAGTTTTTTTACCAGTAGAAATAACAATCCTAATAAAAAGGCAAAGGGTAGTAAGTTAAATGCCAACCAGAAATTCTTACTAGGCACTAACTCAAAAAGCATTTGTTGTTGCTCTACCAGGTCTATGCCATCACTAAAGAATAAAAAAATGACCAGGCTATAAATAAATAGCCCTGCAGTTAACAAAAAGGTAAGCAAGAACATCCAAGGTTCGTTTTTTCCTTTATTTGCTTGTTGTATATAATTCATAAATTAAAATTCCATTTTTTAGTAGGTTTGTAACACAGTGTCCCATTTTTTATCTGTAAAGCAGATGCAATATTATTTGTGTATAAACTTCCCGTACCTAAACCTTGAGGCAATGTACTATTTTTTGTAAACGTATACTGCGAAATTGCGTTTAATCCTACATTACTCTCTAGGGCAGATGTGACCCACCACTTTACATTATTTGTCTGAGATAACTCAATCCAAGAATCGCTCCCTTTAAAACCACCTATAAAACTTGGTTTTAAGATTATGTATTGAGGATTGATATGGTTAAGTAACCTTTGTTTATCCTGATTAGAAAACACACCAATTAACTCCTCGTCTAAAGCTATATCTAGCGGGCTTTTCTCACACAGATAGGCCATTTGGTCCCATTTTTTAACGGCAATAGGCTGCTCTATTGAATGCAAGTCTAGATCAGACAATTGTTTTAATTTCTCTAAGGCATTTTTAGGATCAAAGGCCCCATTGGCATCAACTCTTATTTCTATTTCAGAGGCAGAAAACTCTTGCCTAATACTCTTTAAAAGCGCCAGTTCTGTATCAAAATTAATAGCGCCAATTTTCATTTTAATACAACCAAAACCTTCATTGAGTTTGGTGGCAATTTGCTTACTCATAAAAGCCTTATTACCCATCCATATCAAACCATTGATTGCAATTGAGGCTTCTCCCTTAGTAAAGGCAGAAGGATAAATTTGAAATGGATCATGAGCCGCCAAAGATCTAAAAGCAATTTCAAGGCCCATTTGGATGGATGGAAACTCGGTTAATGCGTCATACAACTTTTCTATTCCAAGGTGTATATTTGCACAAACCCATTGTAATGTTTGTTCAAAATCTGGACGGTCATCAATACTGAGTCCCCGTAACATACCACACTCACCAAAGCCATGGCTGCCCTTATCTTCAAGAACAATAAACCAAGCTTCTTTTGTTTTTAAAATACCGCGAGAGGTGCCGCTTGGAGTTTTAAATTCTAGAATATGTTTTTTATAATGTGCTTTCAAGATGGGTATGTATTAATATAAAACAATGTGCATGATCTTTAAAAACAAGAATTTAAAAATACAATATATTGATTGGTTTTCATGTAAAATAAGAGTACACAACTGTGTTTTAAAAAAAACTTGTAACAAAAAGCAATAGTGCAAACACAAAAGTACTCAGCGCTATTTTTTTAAGCTCAGGATCCAGCAGAGCTGGATCTTCATTTTTAAATACCTTAAACATGTTTATAAGTAAAGGAATAAAAGCAATAAGCGCGCAATAATAAAGGGGTTTTGCTTGGCTAGCAAATAAATAAACCAGGGCAGAAACAAGCGCTGAGATTATTAAAACACTGTGATACTTCTTTACATTTTTAGCACCTAAAACCACTGCCAATGTGTTTTTTTGAACCTTAGCATCTTGGATTCTGTCTCTCATGTTATTTAAATTCAAGACCGCAGTACTCATACACCCGATTGTTATGGCTAGAAAAAAAACATGATTTCCTAAAGATTTTGAAAACAAAAAATAGCAACCCACAACCCCTACAATCCCGAAAAATAAAAAAACAAAAAAATCTCCCATGGCCTTGTATCCATAAGCATTATCGCCAACAGTGTATTTAACAGCGGAAATGATGGCGGCAATACCTAGATTAAAAAAGATAAAAGAAAGCACCATATGGTCACTTCCAAAGGCAGTGAAGATTAATACCGAGGCTAAAAACAAGGTAATACCTGCCGTTACTATCATTCCATTTTTTAATTCTTTTGCGGTTAATAGTCCGCTTTGTAGCGTGCGATTTGGCCCTACTCTATCTTGGTTATCTGTGCCTTTGATACCATCTCCATAGTCATTAGCGAAATTTGATAATATCTGGAAACCAAGAGTAGTTCCTAGGGCAAGAACAAGAATTGGCAGAGAAAAAACTGCTGTCTTAACCGCTACGGCGCTCCCTGCCAAAATACCGGCTATAGATAGTGGTAATGTTCTTAGCCTTGCTGCAGAAATCCATGCGCTTGCTTTATTCATTTGTAATATATTTTTTTTGTAAAAATACAGCTTAAAAACAAAATCATACCCAGTATTACATTTCAAATTTGTGGGTCTAAAAAACATAAATACCAAAAACTTTTCTATTTTTAAACAAAAAAACCAACACCATTATTATGACATCAACCTATCACATTGGCTTATTTCTATTACGCTTTACTTTTAGTGCAATGATGCTATCTCACGGCATACCTAAACTTTTAAATCTCATACAAGGAACTTTGATGAAGTCAGATCCAATTGGTATTGGAGTTTTGGCTACAACAATTTTAGTTGTAATTGCGGAGGCTATTTGCCCAATGTTAATTATTATTGGGTACAAAACACGTTTAGCGAGTATACCTGTTATCATCACCATGGGAGTTGCTGCGTTTATTGTTCATGGCGCTGACCCTATAGGTATGAAAGAAAAAGCGTTGTTGTTTTTATTTGGGTTTTTAGCAATTGCACTTTTGGGCGCTGGCAAACACAGTGTTGATAGAAAATAAGCATTAAAACAGCTAATCAAAATAGCAAGGCTAACGCATTACAATTAATAGTTTGGCACACCTATTGACATTGTTATTTTATAACCAACACCTATACCCAATGAAAAAGCTACTTTACATATTTAGTTTGGCGTTGTTGCTAGCAGGTTGTAACAGTGTTAAAAAAAATCAAAGACTACTCGCTCAAGGAAATTACGAGCAAGCCATAGAGCTAGCTGTAAAAAAACTTCAGAAGAATACCTCCTCTAAAAAGAAAGATGGACATATTACAGTTCTTGAAAAGGCATTTCAAAAAAATGTAGCCAAAGACACAAGGCGCATCTCCTTTCTAGAAAAACAAGGCAATGCATCTGGGGCTAAGGAGATTTACTACACCTATCAAAACTTAGCGTATATACAGGATAAAATACGGCCATTACTGCCTATCTATAGTAACACTCTAAAGAGAGATGCTGAATTTACACTGAAAGATTACAGCAGTAAAATCCTTGACGCAAAGAAGGCCTACATAGCTTACTTGTATGTTGAGGCTGGTTTATATATGCAATATCAAACACGTAAAGATTATAGAACTGCCTATAATATTTATTGTGAGCTTGAGGATGTGCAGCCTAACTATAAAGATGTGAGCCTTAAAAAAGAGAATGCTCGTTTTTATGGGACAGATTTTGTTTTGATTGATTTAAAAAACAACACAAATCAAATAATCCCTGCCTCGCTAGAGCAAGAGTTATTAAGTATAAACACCTATGGTCTAGATAAGTTCTGGACACAGTATCATACCCAACAAGACAGCGCTATTGATTATATGTATGGTGTAACGCTACATTTTAAAGAGATTACTATAGCTCCAGAAAAATTAAATGAAATACAGCAAAGACGATCCAAGCGTATTAAGGACGGTTGGGAATATGTGTATGATAGCAACGGAAATGTAGCTAAAGATAGTTTGGGTAATGATATTAAAAAAGACAAGTACCTTACTATATCTGCAAGGGTTATGATGATCACACAATCAAAATCTGCTGCTGTTCAAGCAGAGGTAGTTTACACAAACATGAAAAAAAATACAGAAGTAAACCGTTTGCCTATTGCTAGTGTCTTTGTATTTGAAAATGTATTTGCAAAATACACAGGAGATAAAAGAGCCCTTACTACTCAAGACAAGAGATTTTTGCAACATAATTTTATTGATTTCCCGTCAAACGAGCAAATGGTGTATGATACTGGTGAGGATTTAAAATCAAGATTAAAAGAAATCATAAAAAACAATGACTTGTAATAAGGGTGTTAAAATATGTATTAGAAATATTTGACAAAAAAATGCCTTTCTAAGAAAGGCATTTTTTTTGTACATAAATTAATATTGATTTGAGAGGCTGCTAGAGAACATCTTTAATAACATCTGCTTTTATTTCATTATGAGAGGCATGGTAAATAGCCTCACCATTTTTTATAACGATAAGTTGCGGGCTTTGATGAAAAACTTGGAATATTTCACCAACCTGATTTGAAATATCTCTTTTGGATAATAGGTCTAAAAAATACAAGGCAACACTTTTTCCATCTTTAGCAAAACTACTCTCAAATTCTCGCAATACCATGCGGCTTATAACGCACCTAGTAGAGTGTTTAAAAATAACAACTGGTGTTATTTTAGATTGTTCTTGAATTTCTAGTAATTGGTCTAGTGAAGTTAAATCAATCCAAGGAAACTTTTGATTCTCTTTTGCTTGTTTACTAGAATTTTCTTTTTTAAATGCACTAAATAAACCCATTTGTGTGTGTTTGTGTGTTTGTTTTTTTAAGTTTTCAAATATCGCAATATTTCAATTGTAAATTGAGTGTTAGAATTAAAATTTAAAACTGAATGATAAAGTGATAAAAAAAGGAGGTGAACTATGAGAATTTTAATAAAAATACAGCATTTAATTACACTTAAAAGATAGAATAGGTCTTTCATCTAAAAATATAAAAATGAATTACAACTTGCTTATTTATTACATATATTGTTCAGCTTAAACAAACATTTAATTACCCTTAACTTAATAAATAACGTTTTTATGAAAAAAATTACTACTTTACTTATGTTAGCAATCATGACAACCTTTGGTTGGCAAGCTAACTCGCAAAATGGTGGAGACACCTGCGCAACCGCGGTTGTAGCAGCACCAGGGATTTACTCTGACGCCGCTATTGTACCAGGTACCGGAGGTGCAACACAAGGAGGAGCAGCAGATGCCTTATGGTATAGCTACACTCCTGCTGAAGATGGATTAATGAGCATTAACTCTTGTGCTTCTGATCCAGCTGGAATAGACACTAGATTATATGTATACGCAGATGGTTGTGATACACTAACACTAGTTGCAAACGATGATGATGCTTGTGATGCTCCAAATAATTTTGGATCTTCAGTTGCAGATGTAGCCGTTGTAGGTGGTCAAGAATACTTAATCCAATGGGATGACAGATGGGGCGCAGATGCCTTTGACTGGGAATTAACTGGACCAGCTGCTTTAACAGGATTGTCTTGTGACAACCCAACTGTAGCAACACCTGGAATTTATAGTGATGTTGCAATCACACCAGGTTCTGGTAGTGCAACAGAAGCTGGAGCAACAGATGCTCTATGGTATAGCTACACAGCTGAAGGAAATGGTACAATAGGTATCAACTCTTGTGCTTCTGACCCAGCTGGAATAGACACTAGATTATATGTATACACAGATGGATGTGATACTTTAACACCAGTTGCCAACGATGATGATGCTTGTGATGCTCCAAATAATTTTGGATCTTTAGTTGCAGATATAGCGGTTGTAGGTGGTCAAGAATACTTAATCCAATGGGATGACAGATGGGGCGCAGATGCCTTTGACTGGGAATTAATATTTACACCCGCTCCACCAACAGGTTTAGCTTGTGACGATGCGTTTATCGCAGTTCCTGGTATTTACAATGATGCTGCTATTACTCCAGGTTCTGGAAGCGCTACACAAGCTGGCGCAACAGATGCCCTATGGTATAGCTACACAGCTGAAGGAGATGGTACAATAGGTATCAATTCTTGTGCTTCTGACCCAGCTGGAATAGACACTAGATTATATGTATACACAGATGGATGTGATACTTTAACTCCGGTTGCTAACGATGATGATGCTTGTGATGCTCCAAATAATTTTGGATCTTTAGTTGCAGATGTAGCCGTAGTCTCTGGACAGGAATACTTAATCCAATGGGATGACAGATGGGGTGCAGATGCCTTTGACTGGGAATTAACGTTCACACCAAACTTAGATCCAACAGAATTACCTATAACACTTGAAAACCAATTACCTGGTTTTGGAGATTTTAACGGTTCATTCACTCAAGCTATTGCTAACCCAGATGTATCAGGAGCGAACACTTCTGCTACTGTAGCTGAAAACACTGTTCCAGCTAACGCAGCTTTTGCAGGAGTAAACTTTGGTTTAGACACTAATATTGATATTACTACACAAAAAGGATTTAATTTAACTGTATGGTCACCGGTAGCAAACATACCAGTTCTTTTAAAGTTAGAAAACGGATCTGGAGCAAATGCAGAGGTGGCAGCAACTACTACTACAACTGGCGCTTGGGAAACTATCTCTTTTGACTTTAGTGCAGTAGGACAATTAACGTATGAGTCTGTAACATTATTCATGAACTTCAACCAGACAGATCCAGCAACTCAAGTTTACTACTGGGATAACCTAGAACAAGTAGATGTTGTTATTACTGGTGGTGCTCAAATAGTTGAGATTGATGCAGATCAAACTGGTACAGATGACCAAGAGTTTGTTGAAATCAAAACAGAATTTGCAAACCAGTCATTAAATGGTATGATTGCTGTTTTCTATAACGGTTCAAATGATTTAAGTTACAGAACTGTAGATCTTACTGGATTTGCTTCAGATGATAACGGTTATTTCCTACTAGGAAGTGATGCAGTTGCAGGAGCAGACATTACAATGGGTCCAGATAACACTATCCAAAACGGAGCAGATGCTGTAGCATTACATACTGCAGATGCAGCAAACTTCCCTGACGGGACGCCAGTTACAACTGACGGTCTTGTTGATGCGGTTGTTTACGGAACAAGTGATGCTGATGATACTGGATTATTGACAGGTTTAGGTCAAACCACTCAGTGGGATGAGAACGAAAATGGAGCCAAAGATACTGAGTCTCTTCAATTTGATGCGGCTACTGGCACTTTCTGTGCTCAAGTACCTACACCAAGAGCAGCAAACATTCTTTGTGGACCACCAGCTCCACTAGTGGAACTACCTATTACTTTAGAAGATGGTCAACTTCCAGGATTTGGAGATTTTAACGGATCATTCACTCAAGCAATAGCAAATCCAGATGCAACTGGAGAAAATACTTCTGCTACAGTAGCAGAAAATACTGTGCCAGCTAATGCAGGTTTTGCAGGAGTTAACTTTGCGCTAGACACTAACATAGACATTACTACAGACAAATTCTTTACAATGGCAGTGTGGTCTCAAGTACCAAACATGCCTGTACTATTGAAATTAGAAAATGCTTCTGGAGCAAATGCAGAAGTAGCAGTAAACACAACCACAACAGGTGCGTGGGAAACTATTACTTTTGATTTTAGTGCAATAGGACAATTAACATATGAGTCTGTAACATTATTCATGAACTTTGCTGTAACTGATCCAGCAACTCAAGTTTACTACTGGGATAATTTAGCCCAAACAGGTGAGCCAGTTGGAGATGATGGAATTAATTGTGCGGTAGCAATACCCGTAACTCCAGGAGTTTACAATGATGCTGCTATTACTGTAGGTTCTGGCGGTGCTGCACAAGATGATGCTGCTGATGCACTTTGGTATGTTTATACTGCTGAGGCTGATGGAACAATTAATATCAACTCTTGTTTCTCTGTTCCAGAAGGAATTGATACTAGATTAAATGTTTACACAGATGGTTGTGATACACTTACACCGGTTGCAGATGATGATGATGGTTGTGATGCTCCTACTACTTTTGGATCTATCTTAACTGATATTGAAGTTGTTGGTGGTCAGGATTATCTTATTGAGTGGGATGACAGATGGGGTGCAGATGCCTTTGACTGGGAATTAACATTTACACCAGCACCAGGATTTTCATGTGCTACTGCAGTAGTAGTAACACCAGGGGTTTACAATGATGTTGCAATTGTTGTAGGTTCTGCAGGGGCTTCTCAAGCAGATGCAGCAGATGCCCTTTGGTATAGCTACACAGCAGAAGCTGATGGTACAATCAACATTAACTCTTGTATCTCTGATCCAGTAGCTATTGACACTAGAGTATTTGTATACACAGATGGTTGTGATACATTAACTCCAGTTGCAGATGATGACGATGGTTGTGATGCTCCAAATGGTTTTGGATCTATCGTAACAGATGTAGCTGTTGTAGGTGGTCAAGAATACCTAATAGAATGGGATGACAGATGGGGTGCAGACCAGTTTGACTGGGAATTAACATTTACACCAGTAGCTGCTCCAGTGGTAGAGTTACCTATTACTTTTGAGGATGGTCAATTACCAGTATTCAATGATTTCAACGGATCTGCTACGCAAGTAATTGCAAATCCAGATGCATCAGGTGCTAACGATTCTGCAACAGTTGCAGAAAACGTAGTTCCAGCTAACGCGGCCTTTGCAGGTGTTAACTTTGCTGTTGAAAACTTAGACATCTCTACATTAAAAGGATTTACAATGACTGTTTGGTCTCAAGTACCTGATATGCCAGTTCTTTTAAAATTAGAAAATGCTACAACAGGAGTAAATGCTGAAAGAGCTGCTACCACCACAACAACTGGTGCATGGGAGACAATCTCTTTTGACTTTAGTGAAGAAGGTGATTTAACTTTCGAATCTGTAACTGTGTTTATGAACTTTAATGTTCTTGGTGAAACAGATCAAACATACTACTGGGATAACCTAGTTCAAGGTGAGCCTTTAGATGTTACACAAAATGATCTTGTTGATATTGCAATGTATCCTAACCCAGCAACATCTGTTGTTACTTTAGATGCATCGCAAGAAATAGCAACGATTCAGATCATGAACCTGTTAGGTCAAACCGTTTCTATTATTGAAGTTAATAATACATCAAGTACAGTAAATGTATCTCAGTTAAGAACTGGAGTATATATTGCTAATGTATTGTTCTCTAATGGAAGTATTCAAACTATGAAGTTTATTAAAGAGTAATTAATATATTCCTAAAGAGGGAGGCTTAAATGGTCTCCCTCTTTTTTTTAAATAAAAAAGTAAATTAATATCAGAATAATTCCAAAAAAGGGAGGCTAATAGCCTCCCTTTTTTTATTTTAGTAGTCAGAAAGTATTTTGAAATTTCAAAGAGAATTTTTCAAAGAAATCAATAAATCAGTTTTTAATTAATATTTAAGGTTATGAGAAAAATTTACATTTTATCCATGCTTTTTTTGGCAACCTCTTTTGGTTGGCAAACAAACGCACAAAATGGTGGTGACACTTGCGCAGATGCAGTGGCAGTAACACCTGGTATTTACAGTGATGCTGCAATTACAATAGGTTCTGGTAGTGCAACACAAGCTGGTGGAACAGACGCTATGTGGTATAGTTATGTTGCAGAAGGAGATGGTACAATTGGTGTCAATTCTTGTGCCTCTGACCCAGCTGGGATAGACACAAGACTATATGTATATACAGATGGTTGTGATACATTAACATTAATTGCTAATGATGATGATGGTTGTGATGCTCCAAACGGATTTGGATCATCAATAAATGAGGCTTTCGTTAATTCTGGGCAAGAATATTTAATACAATGGGATGACAGATGGGGTGCAGATGCCTTTGATTGGGAGTTAACATTCACTCCAGCTCCAACAGGTGGAATTGTTTGTGCAGACGCACTTATAGTTACTCCTGGAGTGTATAGTGATGTAATAATCATTGACGGCTCTGGAGGCGCATCTCAAGGGGATGCTGCAGATGCCTTATGGTATAGCTACACGCCTGTAGAAAGTGGTACTATAAACATTAATTCTTGTAGCTCTGACCCAGATGGTATAGACACAAGGTTGTTTGTTTATACAGATGGTTGTGATACATTAACACCAGTTGCAAATGATGATGATGGCTGTGATGCTCCAAATACTTTTGGATCTGTCGTTTCTGATGTTGCAGTAACAGCAGGAGTAGAATATCTAATAGAATGGGATGATAGATGGGGCAATGATGCTTTTGATTGGGAACTAACTTGGACACCTCTTCCAGATCCGGTTGTTTTACCTATAACACATGAAAATCAATTTCCAGTTTTTGGTGATTTTAACGGATCATTTACCCAAGCTATTGAAAATCCAGATGTAACTGGAGTAAATACTTCTGCTACGGTAGCAGAAAATACAGTTCCAGCAAACGCAGGCTTTGCAGGAGTAAACTTTGGGTTAGACACTCCTATTGATATTGTAACAAATAAAGGCTTTACCATGAGTGTATGGTCACCGATTCCAAATACTCCAGTACTTTTAAAGTTAGAGAATGCCACAACGGGTGTAAACGCAGAAAGAGCTGCAACCACTACTACAACTGGTGCTTGGGAAACAGTATCTTTTGACTTTAGCTCTGAAGGTGATCTAACCTTTGAATCTGTAACTATATTTATGAATTTTAATGTGATAGACCCAGCTACTCAAGTATACTACTGGGATAACATAAATCAATTTAACCTTAACGTTGGTGGTACAACATGTGCAGAGGCACTTGAAGTAACTCCAGGAGTTTACAATGATGTGTTTATTGTTGCAGATTCTGGCGGTGCTTCACAAGCTGGTGGAACAGATGCCCTATGGTATAGCTATACACCAATAGAGAGTGGTACTATTAACATTAATTCTTGTATCTCTGATCCAGGTGCTGTAGACACAAGATTATTTGTTCACACAGATGGCTGTGATGTATTAACACTTGTAGATAATGATGATGATGGCTGTGATGCTCCAAACGGTTTTGGATCTATAATAGAAGAAATCAATGTTATAGCAGGTCAAGAATACTTAATTGAGTGGGATGACAGATGGGAAGATACAAACCCTTTTGACTGGGAATTAATATTCACTCCCCTACCTGCGTGTCCAGAACCTTTAGATGTTGCAATTGCACCAAATGCTTTTGATGCAGTAATTACATGGAGCGCCGTGGTAGAGGCTACCACTGGGTACATAGTAAATGTATTTGTTGCAGGTGATGATCCAACTATTGATATTCCTGTATATACAGAAAATGTAGCAACAGGTACGCTAACTACAACAGCAACAGGACTTACACCAGAAACAAGTTATCAGGCATATGTAATTGCAGATTGTGATACAGAAGGGATATCTCTTGCAGACCCTAACTTCTTTACCACTTTAGTAGCATGTCCTGCTCCTAGTAATTTTACAGTTACAACAACTGTAGACACAGAAGCAACTTTTACTTGGGATGTTGTTGCTGAAGCTGTAAACGGATACACTTTAAGTGTATTTGATGCTGGCGCAGACCCAACACTTGACACTGCTGTTTATACAGAAACTGTAGGGGCTGGTATTGTAACTGCAACTGCAACAGGATTAGCAATAGATTCAGGATATGATGCGTATTTAGTATCAGATTGTGATACCAATGGTTTCTCACAAGAGAACCTACTATCATTTACAACTCCATTTCCTGCACCTGAGTGTGGTGGTTTATTTCTAGATTCTGGTGGATCTGCAGGAAATTACCAACCAAATGAACTTACAGTTACTACCATTACTCCAGATGTACCTGGTGAAGCGGTTACTGTAACCTTTACATATGTTGATATGGAAACAGGTGGACCTTTCGGGGGATGTTGGGATTTTCTGACCGTATACGATGGTCCAGACACCACCTTCCCAGTATTGGCACAAACACTTTGTGGTGAAGAAAGTGGAGATGGTGGACAAGCTGGTGAACCAGGAAGTATATTATCCATAGGAGATTCATTTACATCATCTGATGAAAGTGGAGCATTAACTTTTGTTTTTGATTCAGACGGATCTGTACAAGAAACAGGATGGTCTGCAGATGTAACATGCGCAGTGCCGCCTGTTGGTTGTGGAGATGTTTACTATGATGAAGGTGGCGTAGATGGAGATTATTTAGCTAATGAAACTACGGTAACAACAGTCTCTCCAGAAGTTGCGGGAGATGTTGTAACAGTAACTTTTACCTATGTAGATATTGAATCTTCAACTGGAACTGGATCACAAGATGGATGTTGGGATTACCTAACAGTTTATGATGGACCAGATACTACCTACCCAGTACTTGCACAAACACTTTGTGGTGAAGAAAGCGGAGACGGTGGTGTACCAAGTGATCCTAATAGTTTACTATCTATTGGTGATACATTTACATCAACAGATGTAAGTGGATCTCTAACGTTTGTGTTCACTTCAGATTCAAGTGTACAAGAAACAGGATGGGCTGCAGATGTTACCTGCGCGCCTATTGTAATACCATGTCCAGAGGTAGAAAACTTTGTTGTAGATAATGTAACAGAAACCACTGCAGATCTATCTTGGGATGCAGCACTTGGAGCAATTTCTTATGATTGGGCTGTATTTATTGCAGGAGCAGACATAGAAGTTGATTTACCTGTAGCTTTTGAAAATACAACAGCTACAACAGGTACTGCACAAGGATTAATACCAGGTGTTAGTTATGATGCATATATCCAAACAGATTGTGGAGGTAATAATAATATCAGTGATGTTGTTGGACCTGTTACTTTTACAACAACAGCTCTTGGAGTAAATGATATAGATGTAACTACATTTGTATTTGCTCCAAATCCAGCAGATGGAAATGTAAATATTGTATCAACAACTGAAATTACTACATTACAAATAGTAAACATGCTAGGTCAAAATGTACTTTCTATGACACCAAATAGTAAAGAATTTACAATAGACGTATCTGGTTTATCTAGTGGAGCATATTTTATAAATGCTATCACAAATGGAGTAACTACTACAAAAAAGCTTATTAGAAAATAATAATCTTTTTAATATTTTTAGAAAAGCCGCTTAGCAATAAGCGGCTTTTTTTATACACTGCTTTTAAATTAGATTTTTTACATTTACACAAAACAATTGTATGAGCATCTTGAGAAATATTAAAACAATAGTGCTACTGCTAGCAGTGTTAACGCTAGTAGCAGCATGTAAAGAATCTGGTAAAATAAACCTTGTTGAAAAAGAGAATACGAGCGTATATTATTTTATTAGACATGCAGAAAAAGACAGAAGCGACTCCACAAACAAAAACCCTTCTCTAACTATACAAGGGCTGGAGAGAGCAAACAAATGGGCTCTTTTTTTTAAAGATAAAAACATAGCTGCAGTGTATAGCACAAATTACAAAAGAACACAGCAAACTGCCCTACCCATTGCCAAGGAGCAAAACTTAGAGATTATTAGCTACACAGCTAAAGAACTAATTTCAGAAAAATTTATAGCAGACAATAAAGGAAAAAATATTGTTATTGTTGGGCATAGCAATACCACGCCAGAGCTAGTAAATAGTCTACTTGGAGAGAAAAAATATGAAGACATTGCAGATCGTGAGAACAACAATGTTTTTATTGTAACTCTTAAAAAAAACAAAGCAACTGCAAAAAGAGTGAAGGTTAATTAAATTTCATTGAACAATCCCCTTTATAAGTTCTATTTTTACAACATGGCCATTCAAAAAAACATACAAATAAAAAACCGAAAAGCTAGATTTGAGTATGAAATCTTAGATAAATATACAGCCGGTATTGTACTTGTAGGCACAGAGATAAAAGCAATAAGAGAAGGTCAAGCCTCTATTGCAGAGAGTTTTTGTGAATTTAATGAGCGGGGAGAATTATTTGTGATTAATATGACTGTGCAAGAATATAGCCATGCAACTCATTTTAATCATAACCCAAAGAGTGAACGTAAACTGCTATTAAATAAAACAGAATTAAAAAAGCTTTTTAAAAATGTAAAAACATCTGGCCTCACTATAATCCCTCTAGTGTTATTTACCAATGACAAAGGACTTGCCAAGATTACAATTGCTCTTTGCCGCGGAAAACGTGAGTTTGACAAAAGAGATGACATTAAAGACCGTGACAATAAAAGAGACTTAAGCAGGCTTAAAAAAAGTTTCAACAACTAGGGCTTTAGCGGCACCTTAACTAAGGTGAATTTCAACAAAAAGAGTAACAGTACTAAGAGTATTTCGTCTGTATAATATAAGCCTATGAAACAGTTAGTAACCCTACTTTTATTACACATTATTACTTTTGGACAAGCTCAAATTGTTGGGAAAATAACAGACACCAATTCTCAGGCAATACCCTATGTAAATATCTATCTAGAAAACTCTTACACAGGAACCACATCAAACGATGATGGTAATTATAAGCTTGCTCTAACTTATACAGGTAATCATACTATTGTCTACCAGTTTTTGGGCTATAAAACAGTTACTAAAAAAATAACGATTGAAAGCTTCCCGTATATCCTTAACATTACTTTAGAGCCAGAGACCACCACTCTTCAAGAGGTTGTGATAAATAACAATGAAGATCCCGCAGACAGAATCATAAGGGCCACTATAGCAAAGCAAAAAGAAAATTTAGCTAGTATAAGCAAATACACTGCAGATTTTTATTCTAGAGGAGTATGGAAGGTAAAAAATGCACCTGAAAAAATACTAGGCCAAAGCATAAGAGGAATTGAAGGATCTTTAGATTCTACAAGAAGTGGTATTATATATCTTTCTGAAACTATTTCAAAGATATCATTTCAGCAACCTGCTAATTTTAACGAGCGTATTATAGCAAGTAAAGTAAGTGGTAATGACAACGGCTTTAGCTTTAACAATGCGCAAGATGCAACATTTTCTTTTTATGAAAATACGATTGAATTAAACACGGCAATAGTATCTCCTATTGCCAGTAATGCGTTTAATTATTATACGTATAAACTTGATGGTATATTCTACGAAGCAGACAAGCTCATAAATAAAATTAAAGTAATTCCAAAAAGACCCAATGACAGGGTTTTTAAGGGAGTTATTTACATTGTAGAAGACCATTGGCAATTATATGGTATAGATCTAGCCACAACTGGAGCCGCTTTGCAAACTCCTTTTATTAAAGAGTTGGTCTTTAAACAAAATTTTAAATATGATACCAATCAAAAGTTTTGGGTGAAATTATCTCAAACCCTTGATTTTGGGTTTGGTTTTATGGGGCTAAATGGCGATGGCCGCTATACATGTGGGTACAGTAATTATGATTTTGAACCTAATTTCAGTAAACGCTCTTTTAGCAACCAGGTGTTGTCTTTTGAACCAAAAGCCAATAAAAAAGACAGTCTTTTTTGGAACACAATACGCCCAGTACCACTCACAAATGAAGAACTTAATGATTACATAAAAAAGGACAGTCTTCAAGAATTAAAAAAATCAAAACCATACCTTGACTCGCTAGATCGCGTAACAAATAAGTTTAATATTACAGATCCCTTATTAGGGTATACCTATAGAAATACCTCTAATAAATGGAGACTAAACTATAAAGGGCCTGGCGCAGGGGTTTCTTTTAACACCATACAGGGGTATACTAGTAAAATAGACGTGTCTTTTTTTAAATGGTATACAGAAAACAGAACAAAGTGGTTATCTATAAACCTAAATGCTACCTATGGCCTAGCCGAGGACAAACTAAGATTTACAGCAGGTATTACCAAAAAATTTAATAGCAAAAATAATTTAAGAATTACACTCTCTGGAGGAACCAAGCTAACCCAGTTTAATGACAGCGAGCCTATTTCACCCCTAATAAATAGTATCTCTACTCTGTTTTTTGAGAGCAATTACCTTAAAGGATATAACCTTGATTTTGCGCAAATAAAATACCGTCAAGAACTTTTTAATGGCCTAGAGGTATTTTCAAAAATTGGCTATGAAAAAAGAAGCACCCTTTTTAACAACTCTGCCCAGTACTATATCAATAATAAAGGGAAGCAGTACAGCTCAAACAACCCACTAGCACCGCAAGATTTTACCACATTATCTGTGGAGCAGCACCAAGTATTTAAATCACAAATTACAGCGCGTGTTGTTTTTGGACAAAAGTATGTCTCAATTCCAGACAGGAAAATTAATATTGGTAATGGGCGTTATCCAAGAATTGATATTACCCTTGAAAATGGACTTGGAGCCTCTAAAAGAGGCTATAACTACACACAACTAAGAACAGAAATTTATCAAAACTTTAGTGTTGCAAACAAAGGTGATTTTTATTACAGGATAAAGGCTGGAACATTTTTCAGTGCAGATGATATATCATTTATAGACTACCAACATTTTAATGGGAACCAAACACAAGTAGGCACAAGGGCAAACTACACCAATGTTTTTAACACCCTACCCTACTATGATTTTAGCACCAATAAGAGCTATATGGAAGGACACCTAGAACATGATTTTAAAGGTTGGGTTTTAGGTAAAATTCCGGGAGTCAATAGATTAAACTTCAACCTAGTGGTGGGGGCACACCTACTTGCAACACAAGAGAGAAAACCCTATTCAGAATTCTCTATAGGAATAGATAATCTTGGCTTTGGTAGCTATCGGCTGTTACGTTTAGATTATGTACTATCCAACTTTAATGGCATACAAAATGGAAATTTAGTCTTTGGATTGAAATTTTTAGATTTTTTAGGCCTATAAAAAATAAGACCCAATAACCTTTAATTTTTATTTTCAAGCAAGGGTACAAATCTAAACTCCCCAAATGTTTCTTTGTTAAAGGCTGTTTGTGAAGTTCTAGTAAATACTGTCATTATCTGAGATACATCACCAACGGGTATCACTAGCTTCCCTCCTATTTTTAATTGAGCTAATAATGGTTTTGGCACAAAAGGTGCACCTGCAGTTACAACAATACCATCAAAAGGGGCTTCTGTCTCAAGACCAATATACCCATCCCCAAATATGAGTTTTTTGGGAGTGTATTTTTGCTTTTTAAAAAAATTTTCTGCTTTTTTAAAAAGCTTGTTTTGACGCTCTATACTATACACAACAGCACCAATTTCAAGTAATACGGCTGTTTGGTAACCGCTTCCAGTTCCTATCTCTAAAATTTTAGATCCTTTTACTACCTCAAGCAGTTCTGTTTGTCTTGCAACGGTATAGGGCTGAGATATGGTTTGATCTGCAGCAATTGGGAATGCTTTATCTACATAGGCATGATCTATAAAACCACTATCCATAAACAAATGCCTAGGGATGGTATTTATAGCCTGCAAAACAGCTGGGTTAGTAATCCCTTTTTTCTCGAGGGTTTCCACCAGTTTTTTCCGCATGCCTTTATGAGTAAATGTATCTTTCAAAAGAGAAGTTTTAACACCTGCAAAATACTAAAAAGTGGCTGATATTTTTAAAATTTCGGCAGTTATCATCTACAAAAAATACAGTAATTTTTCTAGAAGTATACCTATCTTTGCCCCATGGGAAATCATCCAGATTCTATAAGACTCAATAAAGCCATTAGTGATAGTGGGTACTGCTCTAGACGTAAAGCAGATGTTTATATAGAACAGGGGCGTGTTACACTTAATGGCAGCGCTGTTAGTCTTGGAGACAGGGCCATGCCTGGTGATCTAATACATGTTGATGGGCATTTAATTACGAAAAATACAAACTTAGTATACATTGCCTTAAACAAACCCGTTGATATCACCTGCACTACAGATCAAAGGGTTGAAGGAAACGTAGTAGATTTTATTGGACATAAAGAGCGTATTTTTCATGTAGGACGTCTAGACAAACCTAGTGAAGGGTTACTTCTAATGACCAACGATGGAGATATTGTAAATAAAATATTAAGAGCAGGAAATAAGCACGAAAAAGAATACATTGTTACCACAGATAGACCCGTTACCGATGATTTTATTAGAAGAATGAGTAGTGGTATACCTATAGCAGAACTAGAAACTACCACCAAAAATTGTCATGTAGAACGCCTTAGCAGGTTTGCCTTTAAAATCATACTTATTCAAGGGCTCAACCGCCAAATACGAAGAATGTGTGAGTATCTTGAGTACGAAGTCCTTACTTTAAAGCGTATTAGAATCATGAATATCAATCTAGGAAATCTTGAGCTTGGTACATGGCGTGATTTGACACCAGAAGAGGTTAAAGAACTGCAAGAAGCAGTCTCTGATTCAAACAACAACTCATATGCTGGACAGGCGCCCCCTCAAGCCCCTGAGCTTGAAAAAAGAACTCCTCTAGTAAGAGCACCAAGAAATACAGAAAGACCATCACAAGACGGCCCAAGAAGGCGAAGAGGAAGAAATACTTAAAATAAAAAAGCCCTGGATAGATCCAAGGCTTTTAATAAATTTATAAGCTAGTATTATCCTAAAACAGCTTGTACTTTATCTGCTGCTTCTTGAAACTCAATTGCACTTTGTACATCAAGACCACTATTGTCAATTAATTCTTTAGCTATATCTGCATTGGTTCCTTGCAAACGAACAATAATTGGTACGTTAATGGTACCCATGTTTCTGTATGCATCTACAATACCTTGTGCAACACGGTCACACCTTACGATACCTCCAAATATATTTACTAAAATTGCTTTTACAGCTGGATCTTTTAAAATTAGGTTAAAGGCAGCCTCAACACGCTCTGCATCTGCAGTACCTCCTACATCTAAGAAGTTTGCTGGCTCACCACCAGCTTGTTTAATTAAATCCATGGTAGCCATTGCAAGTCCTGCACCATTTACCATACAACCAACGTTTCCGTCAAGATCTACATAGTTTAAACCTACCGCTCTTGCTTCTACCTCAACAGGATTCTCTTCGCGTAAATCACGCATTGCCTCATAATCCTTATGACGATACAAAGCATTATCATCAATACTTACTTTAGCATCAACGGCGATAATTTTATCATCACTAGTTTTTAAAACTGGATTAATTTCAAACATTGATGAATCACTAGACTCATAAGCTTTTACAAGAGCAGTGACAAACTTTGTCATTTCCTTGAAAGCCATACCACTTAATCCAAGATTGAAAGCAACCTTTCTAGCTTGAAAAGGAAGTAATCCTGTTGCAGGATCAATTTCCTCGTGGAAAATTAAATGTGGTGTTTCTTCAGCAACAGTTTCTATATCCATCCCACCTTCTGTAGAATACATAACCATATTTTTACCTGTTACACGATTTAACAGCACACTTATATAATATTCTTCTGGCTCGCTATCACCAGGGTAATACACATCTTCGGCAACAAGTACTTGATGTACTTTTTTACCCTCTGCACTGGTTTGAGGTGTGATAAGGTTCATACCAATAATATCATTGGCAATACTTCTTACCTGATCAAGATTTTTGGCCAGTTTTACTCCACCACCTTTACCACGTCCACCTGCGTGAACCTGAGCTTTGATAACATGCCAACCCGTTCCTGTTTCTTGAGTTAATTTTTTGGCTGCTGCCACTGCTTCTTCAGGTGTGTGTGCTACAATTCCACGCTGGATAGTAACACCAAAACTATTTAATACTTCTTTTCCTTGATATTCGTGTAAATTCATATTTATGCCCGTGAAGAGGGTATCTATTTAATTACTAAAAATTTTGGCAATGATACATTGCCTCAAAAGTGATGCAAAAATAATAAATGTTATCAGATTGCACTAATTTTTTAAAATGTGCTTGACTTATAAATAAGCATCTAGTTTTGTGGCTTAGGCTTTACTATTTTCTTAGGCATAGGCCCTCGAAGATGAACAATTAGTCCGTTTAAAAAATTACGTAGAATTTGGTCACCACATTCAACATATTTTGGGTGGTTTTCGTTTCTAAACAAAGCCCCTAGCTCACTCTTGGTAACATTAAAATCAACCAACTTTAATATCTTTACAATATCGTCATCGCGTAGTTTATGAGCTACACGTAATTTTTTAAAAATATCATTATTATTTAATGGCATCTGTTCTGTTTTTTTCAAAGATACTAGTATCCTACGAGTTTTATTAATCTGAAAGACCTTTTACTAAAAGGTATTATATAACCACCCTCAAGGCGTTTAATGTATTGAACTCTTCTATGATTTCACTAACAATTTCAGCAGCAGGCTTAATTTGATGTATAAGCCCAGCTACTTGACCTATTTCTAGCTCACCGTCTTGCAAATCACCCTCAAACATACCACGTTTTGCTCTTGCTCTGCCCAAAAGCTCGGTGAGTTGTTCTTTGCTTGGATTTGTTTTATATAGCTCCATTACTTGATCAAAAAACTTGTTTTTAAGAAGGCGTACAGGCGCAAGTTCTTTTAAAGTTAAAAGGGTGTCCCCTTCTTTTGCTTTAACAACTTCTTGTTTAAAGGCTTGATGCGCGCTACTCTCTTGACTTGCTACAAACCTACTTCCTATTTGCACCCCATCTGCCCCTAAAATCATTGCAGCCAACATACCCCTACCGTTGGCAATACCACCGGCTGCTATTAGTGGCACACGTATCTGTTCTTTGACCATGGGCAACAAGGTAAAGGTGGTGGTCTCATCACGGCCATTGTGGCCTCCTGCTTCAAAACCTTCTGCAACTACAGCATCTACTCCTGCATCTTGTGCTTTTAAAGCAAACTTCACACTACTAACAACATGCACCACTGTAATACCGTGCTGTTTTAAACGCGCAGTATGGATTTTAGGATTTCCAGCTGATGTAAAAACGATAGGAATTTTTTCCTTAATAATGATTTCAATAATTTCTTCAATGTTAGGATACAACATAGGCACATTCACCCCAAATGGTTTTAAGGTAGCCGCCTTACATTTTGTAATATGTTCTTGTAATACATCTGGATACATGGATCCTGCGCCAATAATACCAAGGCCGCCCGCATTACTCACGGCGCTTGCTAGTTTCCAACCGCTATTCCAAATCATACCAGCTTGTATGAGTGGGTATTGGATTTTAAAAAGTTTTGTGATTCTATTTTCCACTATTTTTTTATCAGTTTAAAAGAATTTTTAGTTCCACCAGATATCACCTTTGTGATGTAAATCCCTGGCGCTATAGTGGAGATATCTAAGGTGTTTTGTTGTGGTGTGATTTCTGAAGAAAACACCTGTTGCCCAGCAGTTGTAAAGACACTAACCGCTGCGCTATCTATACCAGAGGGTATGCTAAAAGAAACAACATCTCGGGTAGGGTTTGGATACATGGCAAACTGAATTTCTAAAAACTGAGCTTGAGCTCCAAGAATTTGAAGGGCATTATAGGCTATTTCGAAATTTGGTATTCCGTACCCCATAAGATCTGTTGGGTTGTCAAACAAATGAGCCGAGGCTCTTACTATTTGCATTATTTGTGCATTGGTAGCCTCTGGTCTTGATTGCCATAAACTAGCAATAGCTCCTGCCATAATTGGGGAACTAAAAGAAGTACCGCTATTAAAATCTACAGCGCCATTTTGATCTACGACAGCTGCAGAAACACCTTGCGCCATTACATCTGGTTTTCTAAGTCCTGAGCTGTTAGGGCCAAAAGAGCTAAAACCAGCATACACTCCCTCTTGGTCTACAGCGCCAATACTAAAACATCCTGGAGCATCTGCAGGAGTTGCAATAAAACCAAAAGATTGGCCATCATTTCCGGCAGAGGTTAATAACAACATTCCTTTATCAAAGGCATGATTGGCACCCCTTGCAGCAATGGTTGTAAAGCCGTCTAGATCTTCATAAGAGTGGGTGTAGGCCGGGTTGTCATAGTCTTGATACCCTAAGGAAGTATTAACAATTCTAACTCCAAGGCTATCTGCACGTTCTAGGGCTTCTACCCACCAAGCCTCCTCGACTGGGTTTTCTTGAGTTACATCTTCTGTAACATAGAGATAAAAAGAGGCGCCTGGTGCGGTGCCAACAAATTCGTTTTCTAAATAGCCTCCAATATCACTAAAGGTTTTTGACCCGTGAGAACTTGAAGTATCTGCAGACTCCTCTCTTGTTATAAAATTATAGGTGCCTAATAGCCTTCCCTGATCTCTCAAGGTTTCAAAGGCTGGATTTGTTAATACCCCAGGAAAGCCACTGTCCAAAACAGCAACATCAATACCAGTTCCAGTAAAATCTTGCTGGTGCAAAAAATTTGCTGCAATCATCTCTACTTGATTGGTAGCCGCGCCATAATCATACACAATACTTTTGGTTTGATTTTCTATGAAAAACTTATCCTCTGTTACGCCACCAATAATTGGACCTAGATTTAAGCTCTTATCTGCAAACTCTACATGGCTAACAAAGGCTAACCCTTCAAGGGTCTCAAGGTTTTCCAAATCTCCCCTAACATACACACAGTTCATCCACTTTGATTTTGCAAAAACAGTAATACCAAAGATGTTTTTAATAGCTGTTATATAGGCCTCATTAACAGGCACGTCTCTTGAATCTATAGGTGTGTTATGCAATAGTTTTCTATCTATTGCTTTTTGAGTTAGAATAGAAATAGGGTTTTCTAGGGCCGCCTCTACGTTTTCTTTGTCTTCAAAAAAAACCAAGGCATCCTCTTGCGAGTATGCAGTAATAACCTGAAAAAACAAAAAAGAAAGAAGTAATACTGTTTTTTTCATAGCATGTTTTTATTATTTGATCATAACCCTTTTAAACCAGAAATAAGTCTTTTAAAGATACTATATATTTGACTTAAGAAATAACACCACTACCCAAACATTCGTCTGCATCATACCAGGCAACAAACTGGCCCTGAGTAATGGCAGACTGCAGAGTGTCAAAAATAACATACATACCCAATGCTGTTTTATAAAGCGTTGCCTTTTCTAGCTTTTGCCTGTATCTAATTCTGGCCATAACACAGAGTGTATCCCCATTGTTGAGGGCTAGATCTTCCCGTATCCAATGAATTTCATCTTGTTTTACAAACAAGCCCCTACGGTATAACCCAGGATGATCTTTACCCTGCCCAGTATATATAACATTTTCATCCACATCTGTGGCTATGACAAACAACGGTTCTTTGGTGCCTCCAACGGCAAGACCCTTACGCTGCCCATTTGTGAAATAATGTGCTCCTTGATGGGTTCCAACTTTTTTACCATCTTCAATGCTGTAAGTTATTTTAGTTGACAAGTGTTGTAGCCTTTGTGTCTCAGATGTGAAGCTAGCAGGTGTGTTTTTATATTTTTTGTTTTCTAAGGACACTTCAATTATTGCTCCTTTTTTGGGCGCTAATTGTTGTTGCAGAAATTCTGGCAAGCGAACTTTTCCAATAAAACAAAGACCTTGAGAATCTCTTTTATCTGCGGTTATTAAATCTTGCTGGGCTGCAATTTTACGAACATCTGGCTTTAGTATTTCGCCAATAGGAAACAATGTTTTTGCCAATTGACCCTGAGAAAGCTGACATAAAAAATAGCTCTGATCTTTATTAGCATCTTTACCAGATAACAAACTATAAACATCTTTGCCATCAATACTTTGAGTGGCTTTTCTACAATAATGACCTGTTGCTACATAATCTGCGCCTAAATCAAGGGCTATTTTCATAAACACGTCAAACTTTATTTCACGATTACAAAGTACATCTGGATTTGGGGTTCTACCCATTTTATACTCTCTAAACATATAGTCAACAATACGCTCTTGGTATTGCTCACTTAAATCTACTGTTTGAAAAGGTATGTTTAATTTTTGAGCCACTAACATAGCATCGTTGCTATCTTCTAACCAAGGACACTCTTCACTAATAGTTACAGAATCATCGTGCCAGTTTTTCATGAAAAGGCCAATAACCTCATAGCCTTGCTGTTTCAAAAGATACGCAGCAACACTAGAGTCTACTCCCCCACTAAGACCAACAACAACACGTTTCATTTTCTGTTTTTAAAGATCTAGGCATGTTTTACCTAAAATCTTGTTACTAGTTTTTATTTTCTGGCTTTGGAAAAGTTTCACTTAATAGAAACCTTCCATCCTTATAATAATTCCAAACACCATGATGCATCCCATTTTTATAATCTCCCTTCATGGTAAGTTTACCAGTGTGAGAATAATAGGCCGCAGGACCGTCTAACAAATCATTTTTGTAAGACAGCTCTTTTAATTTAACACCATCTGGAGCGTAATAAGAACTCTTTCCTTGTTTAAGACCATTGAGATATGTTGTTGTTTCAATTATTTCTCCGGAAAGATAATAGGTTGTAATTTCTCCGTGGAGTTTACCAGACACATAAAACTCTCTAGTCATTACTTTTTGAGAGCTTTCATGAAAAATAAGCCACAAACCAATTCGCTGCTTACCCCTCATAGCGCCTTTACTAACTAAATCTCCATTTTTTGTATAATACTGAACCTGAGTTGGAGCATTTGGAGAAAATTCTTTGACACAAAAGGGTTGCTCTCCGCAGGTTTCACAGTAAAAAGAAAAGGTGCCCACTTCCTTATTATCTAAAAAGCTACCTTGGTATCGCAGCTGCTGAGAGTCTGGGTACTGCTTTTTCCAGAGCCCTTGGCGCAGCCCATTGGCATCTTTTTGGTTGATTTGTTGGGCAAAAAGAGCACCTACAGAAAAGCAAAATATAAAAACAAATACAACAATCCTTCTCATAGATATAAGCTTTTTGTGTTATACATTATACTCTATTACTTGTAATAACAACTAATGTTGTAAACCGGTAGCCGTTATTTTTTCTTCTTTTTTTGTAATTTTTTTTGCTCCTCTGCCTGCTCCATCATCGTTGCCATTTTCTTTTGAAACTTGTTTTGTTTCTTAGGCTTGGCTTTATTTACGATAATTTGCGCCTTTATTTTTTCTTCATCAATAATCATGTTTTTAATCACTAACATAATACCAATAGTAATTAAATTGGACACAAAGTAGTACAGTGATAATCCACTGGCATAATTATTAAAGAACACCAACATAAATAGTGGAGACAGGTACATTAGTATCTTCATGTTTGGCATACCAGGCTGCTGTTGAGCTTGCATGTTTTGGCCCATGGTCATGGTCATGTACCAGAAAATAGCTAGTGATGCTAGGATAGGAAATAAACTTACATGGTCTCCATAAAACGGAATAGAGAATCCTGCAGGGAATTGATAAATGGTATCATAACTAGATAAATCATCTGCCCATAAGAAACTTTTTTGACGAAGGTCAAAGGCTGTCGGGAAAAAAGTAAACAAGGCATAAAATACAGGAATTTGCAATATGGCGGGCAAACAGCCCTTGAGAGGACTGGCACCTGCAATGTTTTGCAGCTTCATTGTTTCTTGTTGTATTTTCATTTTATTATCACCCAAACGCTCTTTAATAGCGTCAATCTCTGGCTTAAGCACCTTCATTTTTGCTTGGGCTAGATACTGCTTGTATTGAACCGGAGACAAGGCCAACTTTAACAAAATAGTTAACATAATAATAGCAATTCCAGCAGGCAAGAAACCACTCAAAAAGCCAAACAAAGGGATAATGATAAACTTATTGATCATACCAAAAATACCCCAACCCAAAGGCATTGCCTGATCTAAATTACGGTCATACTTTTTAAATATTTGATAATCTGTAGGGCCATAATACATGTTCATGTTTTGAGCAACCGCTCCAGCCTTTGGCTCAATTAATATTTTAGCTCCGTATTGTTTGGTGTAAACAGTATCTACAGTTTCATCCTCAACAAGATCTCTAGAGCTGAAGGCTACCTCTTTAAAAGAGGTGTCTGTAAGTAGCATAGAACTAAAGAAATGTTGACGGAAATTTAACCAATTAACAGCTACCTCAACATCTTGATCCTCTCCAGTTGGAGATAGCTTAGAATGTTTGTCATTTTCATACTCATAGGTTAATCTAGAGTATCTGTTTTCATAACTAATACTTTTTGCATGTCTGTACCCTTTTAGTTTCCAATCCAAATACATAGGTTGGCTGGTGTTTAAAACATCTTCTAAGCCCTTAGACTGTATAGAAAAATTGGTCATGTATTCTCCCGCAATAAGCTCATAACGGTACTCTAGGTAGGCATTATCTGAAGATTTAAGACGCATGGTTAACACCTGGTTGTTTCCATTTAGAGAAAGGGTTGGCTCGAAATATAAATCCTGTGTGTTTAACAATCTATTTTCTGCAGAAAACTGAAAATTTAAACTTGCATTGCCGTCTTTTATAAGGTATACTGGTATAGAATCATAGGTTGTGTGCTTCTTTAAACGCGCCTGTGTTACATACCCTCCTTTGTTGCTTATAGTTAGAGACAACACATCGTTTTCTATGACAGTTGTTGCATCACTTGCAGATGGAAGAGTCGCAGAATAGGCAAAAGACCCTAACCTGTTTTGAAGCTTTTGCATACCTACAGAGTCTGTGGCGCTTCCAGAGGCCATGCTCTGAGTTGCTTCATTTAGTGTTATATCTTCTTGAGAAGCGCTAGAAGCAGCCATATCTGCAGCTGCCTTAGCTTGGGCAGCAATTTCTGCTTCTTGGGCAGCAATTTCTTCCTGGGTAGGTTGTTGCAGATACAACATCCAAATAAAGATGGCTCCAATTAATACAAAACCTATAATCGAGTTTAAGTCAAATTTCTTTTCTTCCATAATGATGCTCCGCTTTTAAATTTTCTGCGGAAATAGTAAAACCAATGTTACTGGTTTTGGTTGTTTAATATTTCAGAGCTTGCTCTTTTAATTTTATTTCAATAATCTAGCCCAACTACTATTTGCGCCAAATTGTCTTACCTGTTATTGCTATAGCTAAGCGCAGCCCCGACCAAACTAACAAACAATGGATGTGGGTTGGCAACAGTGCTCTTGTATTCTGGGTGGTATTGCACTCCTACAAACCAAGGATGATCTTCAATCTCTATAATCTCTACCAAATTGGTCTGTGGATTAATTCCTGTTGTTTTTAAACCTGCAGCTTCTAACTGAGTTCTGTAGCCGTTGTTGTATTCAAAACGGTGGCGATGTCTCTCTTCTATGTTTGAAACACTATACACATCTTTTACGATACTATCATCCATAAGCTCACAAGCCCAGGCTCCTAGACGCATGGTCCCTCCTTTTTCTGTTATGGTTTTTTGAGCCTCCATTAAATCAATAACAGGAAAAGGTGTGTTTTCATTCATTTCGGTTGAATTTGCATCTTTTAGTCCAAGGACATTTCGGCTATATTCTATAACGGCCATTTGCATTCCTAAACAAATACCCAAAAAAGGTAGTTTATTTTCTCTAGCATACCTCACGGCCTCAACCTTGCCCTCTATACCTCGTTCTCCAAAACCTGGAGCCACTAAAACAGCATCTAACCCTTGCATTTGGCTAGCTACATTAGAGGCGTCCAAAAATTCTGAATGTATAGACGCCACCTTTACTTTCACCTCATTGGCAGCACCTGCATGAATAAAAGACTCAAGGATAGACTTATAACTATCCTGAAGCTCTACATACTTTCCAATGAGACCAATAGTAACATGTGCCTTTGGGTTTTTATATCTTTTTACAAATTCATTCCAAGCAATAAGATTAGGTTTTCCTTCATCTTTTAAACCTAGTTTTTGAAGGGTTACTTTATCTAAGCCCTCTTCTAACATTAAATTTGGTACATCATAAATAGTAGATGCATCTATAGACTCTATAACTGCATCCTTATGTACGTTACAAAACAAGGCTAGTTTATGACGTAACTCTTCACTTAAGTGGTGTTCGGTTCTGCAAACCAATATATCTGCCTGTATACCACTCTCCATTAAAGTTTTCACAGAATGCTGCGTGGGTTTTGTTTTCAACTCACCTGCTGCAGAAAGGTAAGGGATGAGGGTTAAATGAATGACCAAGCAATTTTGATTGCCTAACTCCCATTTTAATTGACGTACAGATTCTATGTAGGGTAATGATTCTATATCTCCTACCGTACCTCCTATTTCTGTTATGACAATATCAAAGTCTCCGCTTTTCCCCAGTATCTGGATGCGTTCTTTAATTTCGTTTGTAATATGAGGTATTACCTGAACTGTTTTTCCTAAAAACTCACCACGACGCTCTTTTTGGATAACACTTTGATAAATTCTGCCTGTAGTAACATTATTAGCCTGTGAGGTAGGAACATTTAAAAAACGCTCATAATGCCCTAGATCTAAATCTGTCTCGGCGCCATCATCTGTTACATAACACTCACCGTGCTCATAGGGATTTAATGTTCCAGGATCTATGTTAATGTAGGGATCTAATTTTTGGATGGTAACTCGATATCCCCTCGCCTGTAGTAGTTTAGCAAGAGATGCTGCAATGATTCCTTTCCCTAAAGAGGAAGAAACCCCGCCCGTAACGAAGATGTATTTTGTAGTACTCATGAATGGCCTTAACTTAGTTTGTATACGGGATGTAAAGTTAGGTATTTTAACCCATATCTACATAGTATTTTTTAAAGAAAGGGAGGGAAACTTTTAAGAGTAAAGCACAAGCTATTAAAAAACAAATCTTACAAAGTTATTAATCATTACCAATGGGCAAACGCTCATTGATTGTGTTATTGTTTTTTTTGAGCAAAATAAGTGCAAAATAAGCGGTGCCGCCTAAATAAAGCACTCCAAAACAAAGCATCAATAAACCCCTAGGATAGAAAAAATCTAGATTCACTATGTCTGAAAAGATAGCCAGCATCATGTACAAACTAAGCAACATAAAAATAAAAGACAAAGCAACACCAAATGTTTTATTTTTAAAACGAAGTTGCGCTACCAATAGCACTACCAGTGAAATAGCAACAGGATTAACAAGGATTGACGATAGTGCCCAATAGATAATCACAGATACAATTAGAAAGAGTTCTGGATACCACTTTGATACAGATTTGGCTATTAAATACATAGATTTTTTTATGATGTACTTATCTAAGATGTAACTTTAAAACAATGGTTGCTTGTAAAATGATAAAAAAATAAATTATTTTCTAATCAAGGGACGTATTAAATCTTCAAGGCCGTTGAGTTTAATTTCATACATTTCTTGTAAGAGGTTTCCAAGAGTACCTGGAGGGAATCCTTTTTGCTTAAACCACACGTAATAAGGCTCTGGAATATTTACCAAGTAACGGTTTTTATATTTTCCAAAAGGCATTTTGTAGTTTGCCAATCGCACCAAATGTTCTGGAGCAGAAAGCGGTTTTTTAAATCCAGAGGCCATAGAAAACAAGTATTTGTTTATTGAAACATTAAAGATACACTACCATTTGCTTAAAAACGATGTTCTAAAATTTATAAATCACCCCAGTGGTAGGTAATCACTTTTTCAATATCTGGATGCAGGCTGTAATGAACAGGACATGTGTTAGCTGTGTTTTCCAGTATTTTTTGTGTCTTAGCCTCCAATTTTTTTGGGAAGTTAAATACTACTTCAATTATAGAAATGCGCCTTGGATTACTAGCCATTGTTTTTGTAACTAGTGCAGTAGCACCATCTATAAAAGCCCCTTCTAGAGTAGCTGCTTTTATACCCATGACCGTTAGCATACAGCTGGCAAGTCCAGTAGCAATTGTGTCTGTGGGAGAAAAAGCCTCCCCTTTTCCGTTGTTGTCTGTGGGAGCATCTGTAATAAATGTAGTACTAGATTTTAAGTGCTCGCAGGATGTTCTTAGGTTTGATTGGTATGTAACTTTGGCTGTGCTCATTATTCTAAAACTTGAAATTGAAGATTGTCTTGGTATTTTATGATATAAAAGGCATTATTTTGATACCCAGACAAAAGACTTTTTGAGTACCTAAATTTATTTTCAATATACTGCGTTTCAAATTCTTGCTTGGATGCAGTAAATATATCTTCTGAGCTTGCAAGTCTTAAAACAACATCATACGTTAAATCAAAACCACGAACAGCAAACCTATTAGGCAGCACTCCGTATTTATTTTTATAACTAATTAAAAAGGCGTTTTTATCCTTATAATTATAACTTTTATTCACAGATGGAAATGTAAAATTTAATTCGGCTAGATGTACATTAGAAACGTCATGGTAATCAAAGGCAGCATTTTTGTCTAAACTAAACAAACGTATTTCATAATCTACAGGCTCCTCGTCTTCCTCTAAATCTGGGTCTATAACAGGCAGACCATTTAAAACTCCTACTACATTACTTATTAAAATGGGATCTATAGATTCAAGAATAACCCAGTTCTCTTTGGTCTCATCTATTTGAATTTCAATATCCTCAAGGCGTAAAAAACCTTCTTCGCGCAAAGACACTATTTTTGCATCTGGGATAGCAGCCATTATTTTTGCTAGCTGGATTTTTTTTGCACTATCTGTAATAACTATTACATTTTTATCATTCATGCCAGAGACAATGTACTCAAGCATTCCATCCTCAAGCATTGCATTACTTGGCAAACTCTGAAACACATTTTTAGACACCTTGATTTGTTTGTTGCTCAAAGGAGAAAAAATAGGCACATTAGTATCCTGCAGCATAGCAGCAGCACTTTCTATATTTTTTTGACCAAGGGGGCCTATAACAGCATCAAAAGTATCAAAACCGTTATCGTTAATAATATCGCTAACAATAGCTGTACTGTATTGGGTGTCAAACACATCAAGCTGCAATGAGATTCCTTTGTCTTTGGCAAATTCTGTGGCCATTAAAAGCCCACTGTAAAAATCTAGAGACAAAGACATCAATCTATTTCTCTTTATTTCCTGCTGCTTTAGGGTTAAAGAATCTGAGATTATTTTATTTAAACGAAATGGCAATAATACCGCGATACGTTTTTGTGAGGTATCAATAATTGTTTGCTGTAAATCTCTTATGTTAATTTGTCCAGTTAATGAAGTAATAGCATTTGTAGGGATTTTCAGGATCATGCCATCTTGTAACCCGTCTTTAGCATATGGATTTAAAGCAATAATTTGTTCTTTTGTTAGGTTGGTTTTTACTTTTAATCTGTAAAACCCTTCTTTTGGTTGCACCTGATAAAACGTATAGCCTTTCTCAGCAATAGCAGTTTGTAAAATAGCTTTAGAAGGAACATTAATAACCGCATATTGAGCAAGCCCCTTACCTAATTGAGGATTCATTTGCTCCAGCTCATATACTGTAATGCCATACATTCTAGCAATACCGTATCGCGTTTCTTTGGCCTTAACTGTATGTTTTGAAAGCTTAGATGAATCTATAGTTGTTATCCCAGAGGTTATGGAGTCATTATCAATTGCCACTGGGGCATCTACAATTTTTAAATGCAGCGGAATCTGTAATCTCTCGCCTTTTTTTATTTGACGAGCGTATAGCTGTTTATTGTAGCGTTTTATTGCATCAATAGAAACATTGTATTTTTTGGAGATACTAAAAAGGGTTTCTTTTCGGCGTACTTTGTGTTTTTTGAATTTGGGAGGATTTTGAGTAGCTACAGATTTACTAACGGCAGGGATTACAAGCAAAGTACCTAGAGTTAACTCATTTTCGATCTCTGGATTTCTCTTTTTTATCGCAGCCTGAGAAACCCCGTATAATGTAGCAATTTGAGATAGGGTTTGGTTTTTTTGAACTGTATGAGTTTCATACTCTTTTTGCGCAGTAGCCAAGCTACTGACAAAGAAAATACTCACCATACAAAGAGACACTAAATACTTCATGTTTGTGTTTTTATGAATGCTTCTGAGATTTAAAAATAAAAAATCGCAACATACAGCCAATGTAAGTACTATTAAAATAACCTAAAAACGTTTTGTTACTATTATTACAAAACTAGTGCCAAGAAAACAATAGCTATCAAAAAAAGTGAACGAACACCTTTACAAGTGCTACTCCCACTCTATCGTTGCAGGTGGCTTGCTGCTAATATCGTACACCACTCTATTAACTCCCTTAACTCTATTTATAATATTATTGCTGGTCTCTTGCAGAAATTTATACGGCAAATCTACCCAGTCTGCGGTCATACCATCAGTGCTCTCTACAGCACGAAGGGCTACTACTTTTTCATAGGTTCTCTCATCACCCATCACCCCAACACTATTCACTGGCAACAACATCGCACCAGCCTGCCATACTTTATCATACAAATCCCACTTTCTTAGGCCTTGAATAAAGATATGGTCTACCTCTTGTAAAATTCGTACTTTCTCTGGAGTGACATCTCCTAAAATACGGATAGCTAAACCAGGACCTGGAAATGGATGGCGCCCTAATAATTTTGGGTCAATACCCATTTGTGCACCAACACGACGTACTTCATCTTTAAATAACATACGCAGAGGTTCTACAATCTTTAATTTCATGTAATCTGGCAACCCGCCAACATTATGGTGCGATTTAATAGTTACAGAAGGACCATTAACAGAGACGCTCTCTATTACATCTGGATATATTGTTCCTTGAGCTAGGTATACTACATCTTTAATTGCCGTTGCCTGCTGATCAAATACATCAATAAAAGCTCCTCCAATTGCTTTACGCTTTTCTTCAGGGTCAGACTTATCTTTCAGGGCGCTCATAAAAAGATCTGAGGCGTCAACACCCTTTACATTAAGACCCATTCCTTTGTATTGTTCTAATACGCTAGAAAACTCATCTTTTCGCAGAAGTCCATTATTTACAAAAATACAATAGAGGTTTTGTCCAATTGCTTTGTGCAATAAAATAGCCGCAACTGTAGAGTCTACACCACCACTTAGGCCTAATACAACTTTATCATCACCAATTTTTTCTTTTAACTCTGCAACTGTAGTATCTACAAAGGCAGCAGGTGTCCAGCTAGGATCCACCCCTGCAATTTCAATTAAGAAATTATCTAAGAGTTGTTTACCATCCTGGGTGTGATATACCTCTGGATGAAATTGTATGGCATAGGTGTCTTCGCCTTCAATTCTATAGGCTGCATTGGCAACATCATTGGTGCTAGCCAAACGCACACCTTTATCTGGTAACTCGCTAATGGTATCACTGTGGCTCATCCAAACTTGTGTGTCTTCTGAAATACCTGCAAACAATCCAGCATGATCATGTATGGTCGTTAAGTTAGCACGTCCATACTCTCTGATGTTTGAAGGGGATACTTTTCCTCCAAAGAAATGCGCCAAATATTGAGCACCATAACAAACACCCAATAAAGGTAAAATACCTTTTATATTTGAAAGATCTGGAGCTGGAGCTTCATCTGAACGGACCGAGGAAGGGCTCCCAGATAAAATAACGGCTTTGAAAGTTGATAAATCTTGTGGAACTTTGTTATAAGGATGAATTTCGCAATAGATGTTTAATTCTCTAACACGTCTAGCAATGAGCTGCGTGTATTGCGATCCAAAATCAAGAATGAGGACGTTATTTTGCATAAGCAAAAATACTTCAAAAAAGTAATTTTGCTAGGGCTTGTCAAAAGAATTTATTGCAAATTTTAACAAAGATGTAAACAAGGTTGTTTATT
>Ga0206125_10000383_pt1 | contig 57789 bp, 65 predicted proteins | sample Helgoland_Spring_4_FD_148598 | JGI IMG/M metagenome (GOLD analysis project Ga0206125, IMG submission 148598) | Pelagic subsurface seawater microbial communities from Kabeltonne, Helgoland, North Sea - Helgoland_Spring_Bloom_20160331_1 | ecosystem: Environmental > Aquatic > Marine > Epipelagic ... | reverse complement strand
GGCATTTTTCTTTTTTCCACCTTGTATTATCTCACCAGATTGTCGATTAGTTTCATTAATTTTCAACTGAAAAAAATCTAATGTCGGCATCTTTCCTGGTTTATTTGTAGGTGGACCCCCCTTCCTTATAGATAAGTCTACCTTTAAAAAATTTAAACTCCCATTACGTATAACAAACTTTACGGGGCCTACGTGGTAATGACACTGTAAGTTATCTAAAAAGTTCATATTATTTGTTTTCATGGCGTTCAATAGTAATAGCCTGTCACTACTTCCAGCACCAGAACTTAACATATGTTTCCCGGGGTCTATCAAACTGGCCGTTGTAATGTAAGGTCTAAATTTTGGGGTATTAGTTATAGTTTTACTAAGAATCTTATCACCCGATTCTTGATCGAGAGAGACCTCATGTATCATGTTTCCCTGTTTTAATTTGTTTATCTCCCAAGTACCCGTATAGATGTAGTCTGATTGTTTTATGTCAAGTATTTTTTCTATTCCCATTTTCAAAATAGATTCGAAGTTATCAGCCAATGATGTTTTTGCCGGGTTTCCCGAAGAATATGTTCCGAATCCCATTTTTACAGATGTCTGTAATGGTTTTTTCACCGTGTGCGCCCGAGAAGGGTCGCCATTGTAGCTGTGTATAAAAAACCACGCAGATTTTGTTTCTATACATATTTTACGAATCGTCTCATACCCCTTAACATTTCTCAACGCTTGAGTTATAAACTCTTCACGTTCTTTCTTTGCGTTTGTTTTAGAAAACTTTGGTACGTTATTTATGTACTTTCTGGGGTCGGGAAATTCGTTTACAAAATCTTTCGCTAATTCGCGATGTCTATTTGTAAAATAGACCGCGTTTGAATTTTTATCATCTAACCAGTCTTTAAATGACTCGTTGATATACTTGTCATGGTTTCCGTCTAACCAGATTAAAAATAAAAATTCGACCACTTCTTCGTCGGTAAAATTAAATACTCGCTCTTGGCGGTTTCCCATCCCACCGGTAGATCTCCCTGTAGTGTAAGTATTTTTTACCATCAATTTCTTGTGAATGTCTTTTAAGGTTTTAGGGGTAATTTGTAATGCTGCAAATTTTGTACCGTCTATCGTAGAGATAAGATCATATAAAAGTGCCCAGGTATAAGTATGATACTCAAGTATAGAGTTAGCATTATTTACCGTCGGCATTAATTTCAAGAAACCATTTCGATTGTTATTAGCCATATTAATAGTGCGACGAGACATCTTAATTATTTCGAGTAATATCGCATTTTTCTTTGTTTTACCGTTTCCGTTTGCTGCAATAATTACAGGTGAAGATGCGTTATTATTTATAGAATTACCTCCATTTCCAATATTTGTGATTGAATTTCTAACGCTATTAGCTGGAGTGGTAGCTCTAGCGTTCGCAGCAGCCTTATTAGCAGCAGCCTTAGACTTCCGCAACATATTCAATTCGTTAGCATTTCTTTGACGTTTATTAGTGATGGCCTTATTAATTGTATTTTGAGCCTTAGCCTTAGCATTTTCAGTGGCTTGTGCAGCAGCGGCAGCCTTTTTTTTTGCTCTTAAATTCACTGGTGCAACCCTATTTCTCACAGCCTTCTTGGCGTTCTCAGCAGCTTTATTGGCAGCAGCCTTCTTGGCGTTCTCAGCAGCTTTATTGGCAGCAGCCTTCTTGGCGTTCTCAGCAGCTTTATTGGCAGCAGCCTTCTTGGCGTTCTCAGCAGCCTTAGCCTTAGCGTTAGCGTTTATTTTCTTTTGTTCCGTGTTAATTTGTTGTAATAAAGCATTAGTTTTACTGTTATTACCTATAACGTTATTTATTTTAAATGTGGTGTTTCTTCTGAAAATTCCGTTAGGAATTTTGTTAAGTTGATTTTTTATTCGCCTTTCATGATTATTCGCAAGTTTGATTTTAGACTTAATTTGAGTGTTCATGTTTTGATACCTCCCTTGATTAACCGCATTTTGTAATCTGGCATTGGAAAAAATATTATAAAGTCCACGAGGTAACGAATTTCGCTTGATTCGTAATTTTTCATAATTTGCCTTCTGCTTACTTCCGGCCGCCTGCGCCGCCGTTACAAGTGGGGGTCGGGGTTGGGAAATATTTTTTCGCCTTTTCGCTGTGCGTTCTAAATTCCCGTTCTCGTTATTCGAGAACCCACCATACCCATTATTTCTAGAATTTAATGTATTTTGAGATAAATTAATATTCATACTGTTTCCAGATTCTTCACTAGACATTGAACGTAATACCGTATTTGGGCTACCTTCGCGATACCGCTTGGGGGGCATATCTACTATCACCTGAGAAATAATTTGTGATATTACTTTAAATGACTGGGTTCGTACTTGATATGTTTTTCAAACCAGAACCGAAGCCAGAGCCAGAGCCCAAACTTCCCCCAAAGCCTGAGCTCCCTCCTCTACCTGTGCATCTACTGGAAACCAAGTCTATGAATGAACGAAAAAGACGTCCCACGTATTTACCTGGGCGTTGGATTCATAAATTGTGTGGTCTCAAACGCAACATAGTGTTAGTCAATAAGACCGACCATCACGTGAAATTCACGATTAAGAAGATTCCAAGTTGTAAATGCTTCATGTCGACGTGTAAAATACTGTTACCGAGTGGTGCTGGTATCGAGGGTCAATTTGAGAATCAAGAGAATCAAGAAATTCAAGAAATATTACTGGGACCCATGACTGATGAATATATCGATCACTGTGTGTATCTACTTCCAAGTAAAAATGTACTCGTCACCTTGGAAATGGAGGGAAAAATGATTTTTAAAAATAGAAAGATGGGTTCATATGATAAGTACACGTGTCGTAATTACCTATTTTCTAGAGTGGTCTAATTTTTTTGTCAGTACATAGTATTATGGTAAACCTAAACAATAGTGGTAATGTCATCATGACTCAAGCGCCAAATTTGGATTTTGTACCAAATGTGGAGATGACAAATGCACCAAATTTGGTGAGACCCAATACGATGAGACAGTTAAGAGCCAGAGCTGAATTTCACGCACGGATGGCAAATCTTGAAGCAAAAATCAAGGCTGAGGAGAAAGCCCGAGAGAGGGCTATTAAGAATGCAGTTAAGAAGGCTGCTGCTAAGAAGGCTGAGGAGAAAGCCCGAGAGACGGCTATTAAGAATGCCGCTAAACGGGCTGAGGAGAATGCTCGACGGGAGGCTGTTAACAGGTCTAAAGCCGAAGCTACGGCAGCGAAGGCTGCAGCTAGAGCCAAACGAGAAAAGTCGAATCGTAATATTGCTGCTGCCAAGAAAGCTGCTGAGAACGCCAAGAAGGCTGCTGAGAACGCCAAGAAGGCTGCTGAGAACGCTGAGAAAGCCAAGAAGGCTGCTGAGAATGCCAAGAAAGCTGAGAAAGCCAAGAAGGCTGCTGAGAACGCTGAGAAAGCCAAGAAGGCCGCTGAGAATGCCAAGAAAGCTGAGAAGGCTGCTGAGAACGCTGAGAAAGCCAAGAAAGCCAAAAAGGCTCAAGCAAATGCTCTGGTTCGGATTGTAAATAAAAAATGGTCAAACATCAAATCCAGTACCATGACCAGAAACCAAAAGAAAAAGATGGGTAAGAAGATTTATTATACTACCGCACCCAAACTTCATCCAAATAGAGGTGGTAATACACAGGCTTTTCAGGTTTTTAGCAATGCGTACGACAAATTTAAAACATATGTTAATCGAAACTAACTGAACAGTCAAACGAATTACAACGACCCTGTCCAAGCATATCATACACGACTTCCCCATCGACGATCTCCTCCTCGATGAGTAAATCCTTGAGTTCTTCCAACTTGTCCTTGTTATCCTTCAACATCTGGAGCGCATACCTATAACACTGTGTCACGATGGTTTCAATCTCGTTATCCACTTTAATAGAAGCCGCAGGAGACAGGTTACGGTAATCATACTTATTCTTACCAAAGCCATAGGTTGTTACCATTTCACGAGCAATCTCGTAGACCCTCGCATAATCGGAACTCGCACCAGTCGTGACACGATTGGCTCCGTAGATAACCTCTTCAGCCGCACGACCACCTAGGGCAACGAGGATTTGTGCGAGTAGATACTCTTTCGTATAGAATGGACTGTCCGCGTTATCCTCGGAGGGTTGGAAGAAGGTCACACCACCCGCAGCACCTCGGGGCATGATAGAAACCTTACGAACTTTGTCATAGTCTGGTACGAGAACACCGACGATAGCGTGTCCAGCCTCATGGTACGCCACAAGCTCCTTCTTACGAAAAGAATACTTCACATCACCCTTAGCCCCAACGACTATGCGTTGGTAGACATTCTCGGCAATATCATTTGTAATGGTACCGTCACCATCCTTCACAGCCCTAATAGCACACTCATTTAACAGATTTGCCAGGTCAGCACCAGAGAAACCAGTCGTCTGCTTAGCGATATTCTTGAGGCGTACATCGGGTGCAAACTTCTTACCCCGAGCATGAACCCCAAGAATCTTGAGGCGACCCTTAACACTTGGAAGGGACACCTGAATCTTACGGTCGAACCGACCGGGGCGGAGCAGTGCATCATCTAGGATATCAATCCTATTTGTAGCAGCAATCACCACGATACCAGTCTCGTTGTCAAAACCATCCATCTCAGTGAGAAGCTGGTTAATTGTCTGCTCACGCTCATCATTACCAGGTGTGGTAGTTCCACCACGCTTCTTTCCTACCGCATCGATCTCATCAATGAAGATGATACATGGTTGATTTTCACGCGCTTGCTCAAAGAGTTCCCGGACGCGCTTAGCGCCAACACCGACGAACATCTCGATGAAACTCGCGGCAGAGCACTGTACAAACGGTACACTCGATTCACCCGCGATAGCACGAGCTAGAAGGGTCTTACCAGTACCCGGGGCACCAGCGAGGAGGGCGCCACGTGGGATTCGGGCACCACTTCCATAGTACTTTTCGGGGTTTTTGAGAAAGTCAACAATCTCCTCGAGCTCATCCTTAGCTGAGTCGATACCCTCAACATCCTTGAAACGTGTAGTAACCTCATTTTCCATATTAAATTCGGCAGACTTCATGAAAGGATTTGGCATCCCCATACCACCTTCACCTCTAGGGGTGAATAGGGTACGACCAAGGGTAAATATGTAAGCAATAAAAAAGAACATGACAACATTCTCGATAAGGGACACCGGTTGAGTATTATCTATGAGAACTTCAGTCTCACTTTCCATTAGTGTCTGCCACAACTGCTCATTCTGTGGGATTGAAACATCACCATAATCCCCATTCTCTTCCTGAAACACTGCTATGTTCTTGTTAGGTCGTATGATTACGGAAGGGAGTTCACGGTTCTTGATCCCTTGGATAAATTGTGTATATGTTCTTGGGTGGTATTCCACCTTTCGTTCTTTGGTATCAACTTTGACAGTCGGTGCGGTAAAGCGTGTCGCGATACCTTTTCCAATGCTGAACATACTTTATAGTAAAGTGGGGATTGTTTTAACCCACTTTTTCGGCATACGTGGCAACGTAGTTTTCGTCTATTGTGTTCACATATCTCGAAATATCCACATGTATCACACAACTCTCTCAAATCTCCATGAATACATATAGGGCCACCATTACACACAGTACAACGAATCAAGTTTAGACCGTGTGGACATGTCATTCTTATTTAAAGATGTGTTTATATTCTTAAATAGTATGAGTTTAGATCTAACTCTAGTTAATAACGGTAAATATAACGTTTTTATAATAAAAGATGACGAATATATTGGACCAAATATAGCTATTGGAAATGAATGGGATGGTTGGATGAGAAATGACATCCCTACGTATTACAAAGAGGGTACAGACATTTTAGATATTGGTGCGAACATTGGCTACAACTCCCTAATGTTTTCTGATTATGGGCCAGTTGTGTCATTTGAACCAATGTTTCATGAAATAGTTATCAAAAATGCACAAAATAATGCTCTAAAACATCCTATAAATGTGTATCGATGCGCCCTCTCAAATGAAAAGAAAAATATGGAGATGTTCATACCAAACCGTGGATGTCAATCAAATACACAAATTAACTACGGGGGAACAAGTTTTCACACAGAGGAAGATATGAAAGGTGCAGGTATTCTCGTCTCATGTGAACGACTTGATGATGTATATACTGGTACACCATCTATCATTAAAATAGATGTAGAACTACACGAATTGCAGGTGTTGGAGGGTGCTAAAGAAACGATAAAAAAGCACATGCCCACAATTCTCATAGAGATTCACGATTTTGATAATAATCCAGTGGCTAAGTTTTTAGAAGATTTGGGTTATGAAAAACCAGAAGAAAGACCCGAGGCTGTCTATTTATACAAGGGTAAAATGAGGGGATTTAACCTTTTTTAAAACATTCGCTTCGAATAACCAATAACTGCACACGTTATCCTCTTACCCGCGTGTCCAGTTGTTAAACTGTCATTGTGACCACCCATTCCTAAGTCATCCATATCTTCATGAATAACTACCGACCTCCCAATAACATTGGCTTTGGTTCCTCGTAATTTGACCAAACCATCTTCCATTCTAAATTTAGAAACACCCTTTGCGTCAAAATGAATATTACCTAAATCACCTACATGTCTATCTTTTGAGGTGGGTCCACCGTGCTGTTTATTATAAGGGTTGAAATGTGCACACGCACCCATACATTTGTCACTTAAATCACCGGCTTCATGTATATGGATTCCATGTGAACTATTTTTGTACTTGGTAGATTTTAGATTTCCTTTAATTACAACTTTAGCACCTTTTTCTTCAAACTCTATAATACCCTTAATATGGGGATGATCGAATAAAGTTGTTGCTACAATCATTTATTAGGTTCTAAGATTTTATATCTCGCAAAACTCATCTTATCCATCATATAATATAACCGATACGAATCAGTTATACTTGGTCTCCTGTATTGTTCTGGCATACATTCTGGGATGCCTTCTTGAGAATAATAAGCCGTCTCACTCCGCCTTTCTTCAAAATGTGAAGGTTTGTTATCGTACAACCACATGAGGTGTCTCGCACATGTGTGAACCTTTCCATAACGACGTGTATACTCCAAAGTTAGAGCAATACCTATTCTACATGCGTACAAGTAATTTTCATGACTTGATGCAATCCACATGGTCATGGGGTGTTTCTTGTGTGCTGGTTTGTATCCTCTAGTTTCACCATCCTTCATAAATGGTGCACATTCACGGATAATATGTTCCTCATTGGAAAAGTGCCAAGCAGTGTAAAGCATTTGACATATTTCCAATTGGATTTTAACGACGTGTTGATCACATGACCAATGAGCAATTTCGATTGGTATTAGTGATAAAAAAAATATATTCATAAAGTGTATTTTATTTAAACAATAAAGCTAACTTAGGTGCACTTTATTCTCCATCAGAGACATACTCCTCCTCCACTTCTTCTTCATCTTCTTCATCTGGTTCAACATCTAAAGTTTCCTCCTCTTCGGGTTCATCAGACTTTGGAGGCTGGTCCTCGTCTTCGATTGGTTCGACGACATCTTCGTTCAATTCTGGTTCTTCTTCTTTCTTTTTCGTCTTTTTTACTTTTTTGATTGGTTCTTTGTCAAATATCTTCGTAAATATCTTTTCAATCCGAAGAGCTTCCCGTTTCCGCTTTTCATTGTTTTTTTCAATCCTCTGTAAAAATTCTTTACTAAATCCATGTGATTTGTATGCTTGTAGAACCATTTTAAACGGTGGTCTTTTAGCGTGTTTGTAGTATTTATCGTATAATTCTGCAATAGCAGAGTTAATTTTCACTCTCACAATACCACTCTTCAACACCCGAAGATTTACCTGAACACGATCACCAAATGTAAGTTCTGGTTCTTTCGGTGGTTCTGGGTATACCCTCGGTTGTACTATAGGTAATTGTGGATCTACGTAAGGAAGACCCATTTTTTTATAATTCGCTTCCAGTAATTTCAAATAATCATCTTGGTGATATACCGGTTCTTTCACAAAATTGTATTGTATTACGGGGTTGTGTTTAGTAATACGACCAATAAACGTATCATCAGGTATACTTCCACGAATGTGAGAAGTCTGAACTTTAACACGCAGAGACGGTCGTTTGTACATGCTCATCTTGTTTTTTGGAGATGTTATCCTCTAACTTAGGTGTTAGAAAGAAATCGATCTCACATCTAATTACATGTGCGGACTGTTGATTCATATGCGTGTAGAGTGGTCCCCAAATTTCAATGACTTTACGGTCCTTATCATACCAAAGGTAATCAAGTCCAAGTTTCTTCGTAAGCCAATAAAACTTCTTACCAGTTTTACCGATGAATGAAAAAATCTGATCCTCTGTGTAATCAGACACGTCCATTTGGGAGTAGTGAGCATTTGGGGGTTGATACGGAGCCATCGTTTCTCTTATCCTTAGTAGCCTCCATTTGTTTAAGTAAGTTTCTCACGTGCTTTTGAGAATAAACTTGATGTTTATTTTTCTTGTCATTTTTGGTTACACGCTTTTTGGGTTCTTTGTAGTCCATAATTGTTATTAGAACAGATATTTAGTTGACGACTTAGGTTTCATCTTCATCAACGAGTGATACATCATCCTCACTCTCGTCAGTTTCACTTCCACTACATGTAAAATCTTCATCCTCACTATCATCAATAATCTCATATCCTCGTTGAGTGTGTACATAAAGACCGGTCTTTTCTAAATTTTCTACATCATAAAAACCAGAAACAGACTCTTTGCTCACAGATTCAACATTTTGGCTAAAATTAAATACACTTGAATGAACTCTTTCTAGAAAATTAACAGCATAATTGTGTTCGCTTTCTTGAACAATACGAGCTATTTGTGTCGTATCATCATCACATCTGACGTCAACAATCATGTCTGTTATGTTTAAATTTTAAATCTTTAATAACATTAATGGATAGTCTAAAGAGCTGGGGTATACATTACATATCAAACAGAGAAATTGCACCAAATGACGCGGTTATGTTTGATATAGATGATACTCTTATTTTCACAGATGGGGAGCCTAATAAACCAATAATAGAACTTTTACATGAAGCACGTGGTATGACTTACAAAATTATTATCATCACAGCTCGCCCACCTTTAGATCATATCATTGAACGAACTATGAAACAATTATACGAATATGGTATTCCATACGATTATATAGGGTTTACTAGTCCATTAAATAAAGGTATTATGAAACAACAATTACCCTATAATTTCGTTTTATCAGTTGGTGATATGCCAACAGATCTTACAGACTCCCAACACGTACTCAACATTTCCAATTTTTTTCACAGTTGAGACAACTTACAAACGTTGTCATAGGTTCATCCGCCGAACGTGTTTGAAGTTGATAATACGTGGTTTTCTTAGATTTGCATCTCCCACATGTAAAAAAACCCACCAAACTATCTTTCGCTTCTTTAGCGAGATATTGCTTTCTTAAATCCCTATGAATTCTTTCCTCTTGTAATTTGGCGTATGGACCGTCTGACCACAATTGTTCAGGTCTCATATCCATTAGATCTATAACACTTATCACCTTTGATTTAATTTTTTCCTTTAGTTCTTCCGAATTTATTAAACACTTTTGAATAGACAAAAACTTATGCTTATAAATACTAGTAAAGTGGGGATTATCCCATGCAGGTTGACTATGACATCTATCATGTGAATGATTCAGTATACACTTCTCGAGATCTGTACATATCTTATCATCTTTTGTGATGTCGAGAAGGGTAGATAATTTACCAATAACAAACTCACGTGTTGAGTTCATTGTTCTTATTCTATATATTTACACTGTTTTTAAACCACTTAGGGCAATGGAAGACCTTCGTAAGGATTATTGCGCTGACAATCCTCCATATTTTCAGGCGAACAAGTATCAAAGAATCCACCAACGCGACGAGTGGGGTTTGTGTCGTATTCTTTAGTAACGTAGTGATAATCTAAACGTCCGGAGCCATCGGCGACGTACTCCTCCCTACGGTTAAGAAAACCGAGAATACATATAGCTACAAAGAGAACTACAATATATCGTATAGCTGTGCGATTAGTCGCATTCATTTTATAGTTTACTGACATTTTTTTATGAGAGTATCCTAGATGACTAAAGCAATTCTTATTTGTGAGAATATAGGTCATGTTCAAGAAATAGACCTAGATATTACCCCAAGTAAGAATGAAATTTTTAAACTTTTATGTGGACGACAAACTTTTATAGGACAATGGCCTGATATAGATGTCGTGATTATGAAACCGGAGGATGGTAAAACTAAGAATGAAAATATTTTACCCCCACCATTCGATGTAGAAGAAGTACACGGAAAGATATTACTCGTACGTATGGATGAAAATTCAGAACCACAAGACTTTACATTAGATGAATATAACTCATTTTGTATTAGGGATGAAAGCATCCCCGTTTAATACTGCAGTTGAATACTTCATTGCTAGCTGAAAATGTACGTAAGGAAAATCCATAACATTCTTTACACGTGGTTTACCTGGTAGAGGATTTTCGTCAATAGCAGCAGCCATATTGATCTTTTTGTCACCGTTCAGTGATTTAACCATAGTTTCACCGAGGCTTTTAAACCACATGACGTGTGCTTCATTTTTACAGTCAAATGGTTTTACAAATTCTGCAGCCATTTATATTACTTACGATTCTTTTCTATAAGTAGACGCGCACTGGGATCTGTCACTTTGGTCCATTTAGGCCTCCATATTTCTGAGATGAGATGATCGTTCTCACGTCCATACATTCGCCAAAATACTTGACGATAGAGTGCTTCCTCCTTAGTTAGTGGTACATTGTGATAATTTGATTTCATGCGTATTTCACTGAACGTTGCATCATCAATTTCTCCTTCTGCGTATTTCTTAATTTCGTCAACCCAATTTGTACCAACTGCATCACTCATACCATCCTTTTGTCTCCATAGGATGTCATGTGGTAAATACCCTTCAAAGGCTTCGCGAAGTATGCGTTTTTCGATTTTATCAATTTTTCCATTTTGGTTGATTCTCATACAATAATCAATAAACGTCTTATCCAAAAATGGTACAATAAGATCTAAACCATGGGCACCAGCACATCTATCCGCACGTAGCCCATCAAATTGATGAATAAGTCGAAGACGTCTCATATTTTCCGATGCAAACTCCTCAACACCTGGTGCACTATGAAAATATAGATATCCACCTAAAATTTCATCACTTCCTTCACCCGAAAAAATATACCGACAATTCGTTTTCTGTTTAATGTATTTACACAGAAGCCACATAGGCGTACTTGCGCGCACAGTTGTTGTATCATAAGATTCGAGTGAATGAATGACATCATTTATGTGAGAAATACCTTCACCCACTGTAAATTTAACTTCTGTGTGTTCTGTATTTAAATACTTGGCGACTTTTCTAGCAGCTTCAAGATCAGGACTTCCATCCAACCCAATTGAGAACGTTTTAATTTTACCCAATTTCCTAGTTGCAATAGAAGCTATGAGACTACTGTCAAGACCACCCGAAAGAAGAAAACCGATATCTCGTTCTGTTGTTGCAAGGCGTTCATGTACTGAACGTTCGAATGTTTGACGCATCTCACTTGGGGTGCAGTCATTTACATATTTATTAACTCGCCAATATCCACTATGATAGCAGACAAAGTCATCAAGATAAGAATCGTAGATGTGACCAGGTGGGAAAATATGAATATCAGAATTTAGGAAAAGTAGAGCCTTTACCTCACTAGCAAACGCAATAGAGTTCTCTGCATATCGAGTATAAAATAACGGTCTTACACCGACTGGATCTCTCGCAGCAATAACTTTTTTACCATCACTATAAACGAATGCAAAATCACCAGTTATCGCATCAAGAGTTTCCAAGACACCGAAATATTCGATCATTGGTATTAAAACTTCACAATCACTAGTACCCTTTTCAAATCCAGTTCTAAATTTCTTATGATTATAGATTTCACCATTACATATCAACATAGATTTATCACTCTTAAAAGGTTGCATACCTGTGGGTGTGAGATCATTGATTGCGAGTCTATAAAAATCCATACGACATTTTCCAAGTGTTCGGGTACTATAATCATCAGGACCACGATGATGAAGAAGGTGGTATCCAGCCTCCACTTCTTCACCAAAAAGTGCAAAGATCCCACACATTTTATAATACAAGTCACTTTATTTTTAAGCTAAAATCCATCCACTCACCAAAATCTTCTGGGTTAGCGACACCATCCATCTCCTGTCCAGACATTTTTATACTTTCACTATCATTACGAAAAATCACGTCAAAAGCTATTATACAGTAAAATGAGACGTTTGTTCTACATGCTATTTTATCTAAAGTAGTGAAATCAAATGTTTCAATATCCAATGAACGTTTTATAATTCGAGGAGAACCGTATGGAAATTGTACCTCTTCATTTAATTCTAATTTTCTATTTTCTGAAGACATATCCAAGGAGGGCCATATACGATTTCTTGCTCTAAATTCTGATGCATAATCTACACACTTCATCGCCATATCCTTTTCAGCAAAACATACGAAACGAGATTTCGAATTAGGATCCACTAGACTAAGATACGTACCGTTATAATTTAATTTTATGAAGTGGAAGTCCATTTAAATTATATAAGGAAAAAATCTTTAATTAATATATGAACTTCCCTAAAACAGCTGGTCAATGTAAATATATGTTAGCTTTGAGATCCAGTAAACCTATAATCATAGGGACAGGACCTGCAGGTACTGGTAAGACTATGCTCGCATGTAACATTGCGACTGAACATATTCTGAAGCATCCTAGAGCACGAGTTGTTTTAACTAGACCAATTGTTGCCGCAGATGAAGACATGGGATACTTACCCGGTGATATGGATCAAAAAATGGAACCATGGACGAGACCGATGTATGATATTTTTGAACAGTCTATGACTCACAATCAGATGGATAGATGTATTTGTATTGAACCGTTGGGATATATGAGAGGTCGAACATTTAATCACACTTTAATCATTGCAGATGAGATGCAAAATAGTACACCAAATCAAATGAAATTACTTCTTACACGTCTGGGTGAGGGTACAAAAATAGTAGTAACAGGTGATTTAGAACAATCTGATTTAGAAGGAGCTAATGGACTCGAAAATTTGGTATATAAGATGCAATGCACCGAACTAGATTATATAAAACACGTAGAGATGAACGAAGAAGACATCGTTCGACATCCAGCAGTAAATGAAGTACTTAAAGTTCTGAATGCTTAAATGATAAATGACGAAAGTTATTATAGCCCTACCTGGTCGAACATTCTCCGGTGGATTTATGTTAAATCTTCTTGAAACTGTGCAGACACTAAAATCAAAAAACTATACTGTAATGATTACAAATGAGTATTCTAGTTATGTCACATATTCAAGAATGAAAACTCTAGGTTTAGATGTTCGTAGGGGTGCCGACCAAAAACCATTTGATGGTAAAATTGATTACGATGTATGGGTCACAATTGATTCTGATATTAGGTTTACACCTGAACAACTTATTGAACTTATCGAGGATACTAATACATACCCCGTTGTTTCTGGACTCTACAGAATGGAGGATCTCAAACATTATGCATGTGTCAAAGAGTGGAACGTAGACTATTATAAGAAAATGGGATCGTTTCAATTTGCACAAATCGACGACTTTGAGAAGGCCCCAAAATTCGTTCCAGTCGCTTATAATGGTATGGGATTCTTTGCGTGTCGTAAGGGAGTGATTGAAAAGTTAAATTATCCATACTTTAGCTATCCTCTTATAGAGATTGATGGGCTCCGTGAGACCTGCTCTGAAGATGTATCATTTTGTAAAAATCTTACGGACGCCGGATTTGAGGTAATCGTGAATACGACCCTCCGTGTTGGTCATGAGAAAACTCTCGTAATTTGAGAGTTTCAACATCATTATATAACCTTTTTAGATGTGCGTCAATTAATTCGATCCTGTCTAATACGAATTTCTTTTCTGATTCGTATTCTTCAAAATCCCTTTTTCGCTTCTCATACCACTCTTTGATATCTTCAACAGCGAATTCAATATCGGCACATTTATCAGCGAGTTTGTAATCGATTGGTAATTCACGGAGACTTAATGCGATATCATCAGCCCTGGCTTCTAGACCCTGATATGCATCCTTCAATTCTGCGTGTTCTTCCATAGTTTTCACAAAGATTTATTTTCACTTAGGTCTTTGGCAGCATTGATTCTATATTCGAGATCAGTGGCTGGCCATTGGATAAGAAAATCACCTTTTTGCCATTGCCCATCTGTTCCCAAAATATCATTGAAGTTGGGTCTATTTTTTAGTCGTGGTAATTTAGTGTAATCATACGAATTAATGACACGTTGTGGTAAAACCTTGATGACTTCGGCCCAAAATGTACCACCAGGGTTAATACCATCTTCTCGTAAGTGAGAACCTATAGCTAGGTCCTGTATAAGTTGATTCTCTACCATGTACCAATTTCTATAAAGTGGCATACCCGAAATTACAGTGTTTAAGAATGCCTTTCCTATTGGAGAATTCCTTACAAGCATATTACCACAGTTGATACCATTACAATCAGCTGGAATCATGACATGTGTATTTGGACCCGCATGCTCTTTTATAATATCTTCAATTTTTGTGTCCATATTCGTAATCATAACATCGCAATCAGTACTAAAAATCCACTCAACATCTGGATGTCGCCTAAACACATCTTTCATAAGAAATATTTTACCCCATCCAATTGGGATATGTGTATCGGGTGCCGGTGGAAGCATAACAGGCTTACCACAAACCTTTTCACCACCGTCGTCGGCATATTCAAGTATATACCCATGTTTTTTACAATATTCTTTCTTATTCTTGTGAAGTGTCCATTCAGCTAGAGGTTCATACTTTTTATCGTGTACAGACACTACGGCTATCATTATATTATAAAATCCAAATATCTTTAACTTAAAGATTATACAACCCGTTTAAATAATATGAAACGAACCATCCTAAATCTATTCAAAAATAAGCTAAACAAAGTTCGAAGTGTTGGTATAACGTCATATGATTATCCAACATCTAGAATAATCAATAACTGTAATGTTGACTTTATTATAGTTGGAGATACAGCTGGTTCAACTGTTCATGGTATTAAGAATCTTAATGAAGTTACTATGGATATGATGCTTACACATTGTCGATCGGTTAAAAAGGGTTCCCAAAATCAGTTTTTGATTGGTGATATGCCATACATGTCTTATCAACCATCTAACCAAGTAGCAATTGAAAATGCTGGTAAATTTTTACAGGAGGGTATGGATGCAGTTAAACTTGAAGGTCATTTTCCAGATAGAATTAAAGCGATTGTAGACTCTGGTACTGTAGTCATGTCCCACCTTGGTCTCACTCCACAGACACAAGCTAGAATGGGTGGATATAGGATACAAGCTAAAACCGCCGATGAGGTTGATAAACTTGTAACACAGGCGAGAGAAGTTGAAGATAATGGCGCTTCACTTTTACTCCTCGAAGCTGTTCCCAAAGAAGTATCTAAAATTGTGAAAAATGAACTCAAGATACCCGTTTATGGCATTGGAGCTGGTTCGTGTGTAGATGGACAACTCGTCATTGTCCATGATATTCTCGGTTTATTTTGGGATTTTAAACCAAAGTTTATCAAGCAATACATAAATGGTGAACAAATGTTTCATAACGCCATAAATGAATATGCAAATGAAGTTCATTTACAAAAGTTTCCTGATAACGAGCACAGTTATAATATGAAAGAAGAAGAACTTGAGAAATTATTGGGAATGTCTGGAAGTTCGTGGAAATATGATTAAAGTTTTAGCTCCATATCATAAATATGAACACTTGTGATTACATCATAGAGACGCTCTACCTCAATGGTATAGATACGTATTTTGTAATAACCGGTGGAGCTATCGTCCCATTTATAAACGCAATTGCCAGAAATCCTAAAGTTAAATATTACTGCTTTCAGCATGAACAGTCAGCCGCAATGGCCGCAGAGGGGTATTACAGAGCTTCAGGTAAGACTGCCGGTGTAGTCGTCACAAGTGGTCCAGGTGTTCAAAATCTTCTTAACGGTGTATGTGGATGTTGGTATGATTCGATCCCTGCCTTTTTCATCAGTGGGCAGGTGAATACAAAAGAAGATCTATCCAATTTTGAGTCTAAACCTAGACAAACTGGGTTTCAGGAGATGCCTGTAGCTAAGATGTTTGAGGATGTTACGAAGAAGTCCCTACACGTCCCAGAACTTGGACAACTTGAAGGTGTTCTTAGTGAGTTACTAACTGAAATGAAGACTCCTCGTTATGGACCAGTTCTCATGGACTTACCAGTGAATCTTCAAATGACCACGATTGAAGATGTGAACATTAACCTCGTGACACACAGTCGCCGAGTCACCTCACAATATGACATATCAGAATATATTCACAACAGTCAACGACCAGTTATCATATTTGGTCACGGTGTAAAGCTTGCGGGGGCAGAGAAAGAGGCTATAGAATTTGCCGAAAAGACAAAAATACCGTTTCTCGTTTCTTGGGGTGCATTTGATATATGTGGTACCGATCACCCTCTTCGTATAGGATCTCCGGGTGTTTATGGTGACAGGGTTGCAAACTACGCTATACAAAATGCAGACCTCATTATATCCATTGGAAGTCGCCTCGACAGTCGCCAAATTGGTGGGAGTGGACCCATGTTCTCTGTACATTCAAAGAAAATTATGGTAGACGTCGATATTCACGAAATTAATAAGATGCCCGAAAAGGATGTACCCATTGATCTTGGTATAGTGAGCGACGCCAAGAACTTCTTCGATAGTGTTATCTTCGGTGTACCCCTATATGATGGTTCTGGTTGGGGTGAAGGCACCGAAGAATATTTCCATTTGTGGCTCGAAAAGATTTACGAATGGAAGCGTAAGTATAGCCAAGAAAAATCCCGTGAAGGCGACTCAGCCGTCTATGATTATCTAGACGGTTTTTTCAATGATCTACCCGATGACTGTATTATTATTCCCGATCAAGGTGGGAACTTGGTATGGACAATGCAATCTGCCAAACTCAAGGACGGTCAAAAGCTTTTCACAAACTTTGGAAATTCGTCAATGGGCTTCGCTCTCCCGTGTGCCATAGGTGCAGCGATTGGCTCCGGTAAGAAGGTTTACTGTATCGATGGTGATGGTGGATTTCAGATGAATATCCAAGAACTCCTAACTGTCAAGAAGTATGACCTACCCATCGAGATCATTATTCTAAACAATAGTGGTTATGGTATCATTAAACAGTTTCAAGATAGTTACTTCGACTCTAAATACATTGCGACTTCCAAAAGTGATGTATTTGGGGATGAAGTGGATTTTGTAAAGATTGCAGAAGCCTATGGTGTGAAAACTTTACAAGATATTCCCATACCAGAGACGCAAAAGATTTATCCTAAATTGGAGTTTGGAAACTCACTTGAAAATATGACACCCTATATCGACTTTGAAAAGGATATGGTTGTACCCGTCCCTCCTAAGAAGAAGCTAGGGTGGAACTAACAAACTCCTTAATCCTTTCATCAAAGGTTTTAGATGAATTCCAACCAAGAGAACGAATTAAGTCGGGTGGTGCATCCTGATTACCTATCCTACCGCGTATATTCTCCTCTACTAATTCAAAATCAAACCCATCCTTATCCATAGCTTTGGCTATACACTCTAAAAATTGTAGATTCGTCATAAAGTCACCCGTTGTGTTATAAATTCTACCCGGTGGTTGCTCGAGTATAAAACTTACCATTTCAGCTACATCATATATAGATGTCCATCTTCGACCAACTACTTCACCATCGTGTGTATAAATTGTGAACTTCTCCCCGTTCAATAGTTTTCTAATAGCAATCATCGGAAATCTCTCATTTTGACAGAAATGACCGAATGTATTGTTTAATCTCACTATCGAACACGGAACACCATAACTCGATTGATATGCTTTACACATTTGCTCCCCACTATGTTTTGTTGCTGCATACATATTTTGTGCATTACATATATCATCTTCAAAACATTTACCAGACTTTCCATAAACTTCTACAGAACTAAAGTATATAAAATGTTTGACTTTATACTTTCTCGCAATTTCTAAAGTTTTAAAAGTTTCAGATATATTATCTTCTATCGCACACATTGGATTTTCAATACATGCTATAGAACTTGGATTACCTGCCGCGTGTAGTATAATATCTATATCTTCACCATTCCATTCAAAGACTCGTGACTTGGTCACTATACTATTTAGTCTATCATCATCTTTTGGTGGTCTTTTAGTATAATACATGACATAATCTGTATGCTCTAGAAAATGTTCAATCATAGACGCTCCAACAAAACCCCGAGCCCCAGTGATTAACACATGCGTCATTTGATTTAAAGAATTAAATTATCTTTAACTAAATGCCGAAGAAGATATGGTATGCTCCTAATAAATTCGAATCTTATGGTGAGGAAGAAATCAAAGCTGTAGAAGAATGCCTCCGTGATGGGTGGCTCGCAGGTTTTGGTAAGCGTACCATAGAATTTGAAAAACGTGTTGCAGACTTATTTGGTAAAAAACATGGACTTTTTGTAAATTCTGGAAGTAGTGCAATTTTACTAGGTATGTGTGCCCTCAATCTACCCAAGGGATCTGAAATCGTTACACCTGCGTGTGGGTTTTCTACAACTGTAGCACCTCTCATGCAACTCGGTTTAAACCCTGTGTTTTGTGATGTGGGAATAGACTCTTATGTCCCAACGGTTGAACAACTTCAAAAGGTCGTTACTCCAGATACAAAGTGTATTATTCTCCCAAATCTTATCGGAAATGTCCCAGATTGGAAAGCTATTCGTGAAGCATTTCCCGATGTTATTCTTTTCGAAGATTCAGCTGATACTATCACACACACAGAAATTACAGATCTCAGTACTACAAGTTTTTACGCCAGTCATGTCATTACAGCTGGGGGTGTTGGGGGTATGGTAATGTTCAACGACGATGAGCATCTCAAGAGAGCTATAATGTTTCGTGATTGGGGTCGTATAGGAGACAATATTGAAGAGCCTAGTGAACGCTTCAATCACTCCGTAGATGGTATTCCATATGACTGGAAATTTCTTTACGGTGTAGCAGGATACCATATGAAGGCGTGTGAAATGAACGCAGCGTTTGGTATTGTCCAACTCGACAAATTAGATGGATTTCTTAAACAGCGTAGAGAAAATGTAGAACGATACATTAAAAATTTAGCTGACCACCCGTATTACACTCTCCCAGATGATTCTCGAAGCCCTAATTGGCTTGCTATACCTCTTCAATGCCCAGACCGTCTCGAACTCGTAAACTTTATGGAGGAGAATGATGTACAGACACGGGTTACATTCGCTGGTAATATTACTAGACACCCAGCGTTTAGGGAATATTTGGGTGATTTTGAAAATGCGGATCGTATCATGAAAGATGGGTTTTTATTGGGTGCCCATCATGGTATGACTATTGAAGATGTTGATCATGTGTGTAATTTGCTTAAAAGATTTGCCAACCTTAAGTTAAAGGTGTAAAGATGTTCAATAATGTATTAGTAACCGGTGGTTGTGGATTTATTGCATCTAACTTTTTAAATATTATGAAACAAAGATATCCAGATACAACTTTTATAAATATAGACAAACTCGATTACTGCTCAAATGTTGAAAATGTAAATCCAGGTGTTGCTACGTTTATAAAAGGAAATGTAGGAAATAAAGAGCTTGTAGAACATCTTATCCAAAAATACTCATTTGATGCTGTATTTCATTTTGCAGCCCAAAGTCATGTAGATAATTCATTTGAAAACGCTCTTTCATTCACTATGGATAATACACACGCTACACATGTACTCATTGAAGCGTGTAGACGTCACATCCCAAATGTAGAATTTATACATTTCAGTACAGATGAAGTATATGGTGAGTCTAAAACTGATGTACCATTTACAGAAGCAGAAGGTGTGCTTAGACCCACCAACCCCTACTCTGCATCAAAGGCTGCAGCTGAGATGATTGTTCGTTCATATATTGAGTCATTTGGAATGAATATCAAGATTATTAGGTGTAATAATGTATACGGACCCAATCAGTATCCAGAAAAACTTATACCAAAGTTCAAGAGACTTTTAAAAGATGGTAAAAAATGTACGATTCATGGGAAAAATTGTGCAAACATTAAACGGGCATTCATGCACGTTGAAGACGTCGTGGATGCCGTTGAAACCGTATGGAAAAAGGGTACAGCAGGGGATATTTATAACATCGCATCTGATGATGAACTCACAGTAATTGAAGTCACACACCTTATCATAGAAACAATCCTAGGAACCACAGAATATGATAAATGGATCACATATGTTGAAGATAGACCGTTCAATGATAAAAGATATTTCATATGTGCAGATAAACTGAAATCACTTGGATGGCGTCAAAAGAAAACGAGAGAAGATATTAAAAAGTTTTTAGAATTAGATTAAGCTATCATAAAAGTCTTTACCATCGGGGGATTTGTAATCACCGGAGGTGTCCCAACGATTGTCCTGTTTATGAACAGACTTGATATGCCATAGAGCCAGTGTCGGATCAGCTTGAAGTGAGACAGGGTTTTCAAGACCTAAAACATTCTCATGCAACTTATTCCCATAGTAGATTTTTTCAGGATCGTTCTTAAATATACGACCTTGATAATCTGGCCAATTGATCCAATCCATCTCATTTACGTTGAACTTGTATTTATTCAACCATTCAACAGTAAAACCTGGGTGAATGTTCACCCGCGGGATCGCAATCATATCCGCTCCACTTTCCTTGATAGCACTTTTCAGTCCCACAATAAGTTTCTCCTTTGGCATTTCATCTGCATCAACTACAAAAATGTAATCACCCGTACATTTCTTTAGATGAAAATTACGATGATCTGAAAAGTTCCCACAGAAATCGCGCTCATTAAGCACAATATCATCCTTGAAATGTCCAAGAACAGATCTCATAGTTTCAGTTGTATGAAGTGTGTCGAGAAGAACATTAATTTCATCTTCAGGATCTTTGACACTTTTCAAAAAGGAGATGAGAGCATACAATTCCTTTGACTCATTACAGGCTGTGATAGCGTATGACAACTTCATTATTTGTATTATACGCTATGTTTTTAAGCACTTAAAAGAATCTTAACCTTACATATAAATGTGGTGGCCTTTGATGCAATCTGCTATTACAGAGTCTGATAAACAGGCTCTCATTAACTTCATTTCAACGTCTGATAGATATACATGTGGTCCAAAGGTAAAAGAATTTGAAGACGCATGGAGTAAATGGCTTGGTTGTAAACACTCTTTGTTTGTTACATCTGGTAGTGGTGCAAACTTTTTACTTTTGGCGTCTATAAAAGAAAAATATCAAATCCCAGATGGATCAAAAGTTCTTGTACCCGCATGTACATGGGTAACTAACGTTGCACCAGTGTTTCAATTGGGTCTAGAACCAGTTTTTTGTGACGTGGATTTAGAAACATACAGCTTTGATATGGATACTTTACCCGAAGAGGATATTCGAATTGTATTTATCACCCATTTACTTGGTTTAAATTCACCCGTTGAACAACTTAAGAAAAAATATCCCAATGCCATTTTTCTCGAAGATATCTGTGAATCTCATGGGGTAAAAGCACCTAATGGTATGAAACGTGGGAGCACAGGTTTGGGATCTACATTCAGTTTTTATTACGGACATCATATGACCACAATTGAAGGTGGTATGATATGCACAGATAATGAGGATCTTTACGAACTTATGAAAATTAAGAGAAGTCATGGTATGGCTCGTCTTTTGTCACCACATCTATATAAGGAGGCTATTGAAAACAACCCAGATATAGATCCAGCATTTCTATTTCTCACAGATGGATACAATTTTAGAAATACAGAACTTAATGCTGTTATTGGACTTGAACAACTAAAAAGATTAGATGAGAATATAAAATTAAGACGTGATAATTTCGATTATTTTGTTAACAACCTAGATCCAAACTTATTTTACATCCCTTATAACGATCCAGGTAATAGTAGTTATTCATTCCCATTTGTTTGTAAAAACCCCGAAGATCGTGAAAAGCTGAAATCTATATTTGATGAACTTGGTATTGAACATCGTCCCATAGTATCTGGTAATCTTCTTTTACATCCATTCCTAAAAAAGTGGAAAGATTCAGTCGCTGTACCAAATGCAAATAAATTAAACTACGGAGGAGTATACATTGGAAATAGTCAATTTGTCACTAAAGATATGATGGTTAAAGTTTTTGACGCCATTAAAACTAAATGGTGAAAACTATAGTGCATCATCTTGGTCTTGGAGACCAAATAATGTTGAATGGTATGGTTAGACATTTTGCAGAAACAGATAACGTTGCAATTTTTGTAAAACGGTGTCATGAAGAAAGTGTTCGATTCATGTATAGGGATATTGCGGATAAAGTAGAACTTATTCTCGTAGATAATACTAATGCTCCAGAAATATGGTCGAAGGTAAAGGGTGATGTAATCCCACTTGCGACATATGGGATTGATGATAATGGTTGGAAATTCATGACACAGGGGCAAGGTAGTGTTATGACTAATTGGGCACATGGTGTGTATATTCAAGCAGGTGTCAATCCCAAGTATATGTATTCAAAGTTTAAGGTTGATCGAGATAAGTCAAAAGAATTTACAATCGACAAGGAGAATTATATTTTTGTTCATGACGACCCAGCTAGAGACAGGGTTATTGACATAAAAACTGATAAATTTGTATATAAACCACACTCTAAACTGACTGACAAGAATCAAGAGTTTTTTCAATGTGAACGACCTAACATTTTTGAATATTTAGGTGTTATTGAAAATGCTGATGAGGTGCATTGTATGAATAGCTCGTACAACTGGATGATTGAACTTATGAACATTGGCAACCCGAAGAAGAATTTCTTTCATTTGGATGTTGCTCATAAGTACTATGGACCACGTACAGTTAAAACAGTTTTTAGTGATGAAGTATGGACATTTATTTAATAACTCTTCTCCTCTACAATATCAGATCCCTGTTCTATATTTATTAACTTTTTAATCCTTGCCCGTTCGTCGTTGAATTTATAAATATTCCTAGCCAACTTTATAAATTTTTCACCGAAGTCACTCTCATCCTCCAATTTTCTAATCGCATCCTCAAAGTCCCAAAGTGAATTATTTACAACCTTTAAACGTTCCTTCAATGGTGTTTCAAATTCATATTTGAGAAGTACATCCAATTCATGACGGATATTCTTGAGCTTTTCTTCATCCTTCACGCGATCATCTTTAATTTCGAGAATCGTGATCTTATCTATGAGTTCACCTTTCGATACTTCAATACGCATTTAAAGATAAAATCATTCTATTCTTTAAATGCGTCCTGTAGCAGTTGTTACAGGTGCAACTGGACAGGGTGGTTCTTACCTGTGTGAACTTCTTCTAGAAAAGGACTACCATGTTAAATGTCTAGTTCGTAGAAGTACATACCCCATTGAGATTAGTAATTTACGACCACATTTGGGTGAAGTTTCTTTGTATGAAGGGGATGTTTTGGATCAGTCAAGTATATTTAAAATTCTATCAGATTGTCAAGATTTTGATAAAATTGAGGTTTATAATCTCGCAGCGCAAAGTCATGCTGGTACTTCTTTTGACTGTCCTAAATTTACATTCGAAGTAAATACTCTCAGTATTCTAAATATTCTCGAAACTGTGAGACAACTCGGTATGCAAAACAAATGTAAAATATTTCAACCGTCATCTTCTGAAATGTTTGGGGATACACCTGAAAATCCACAAAATGAAAGTACACTATTCAACCCTAAATCTCTATACGGTGTTTCAAAATTAGCTGCTCATTATTTAATTAAGAACTACCGAGAAATGTATGGATTATATGCATCTTCAGGTATAATGTTTAATCATGAATCCCCTCGTCGTAGTGACAAATTTGTAACACAAAAAATCATAAAGGGTCTTAAATCTGGTAAATGCTTTTCAATTGGAAACTTAGAATCTAGAAGAGATTGGGGACATGCTAAAGATTACGTAAAAGCAATGTGGGTTGCACTACAACAAGACAAAGCGGATGATTATGTAATCTCAACAGGTACAAGTTACTCTGTGAGAGACTTTATTGAAATAGCTGCAAAAAGTATGGGTAATGAAATTGTATGGTCAGGTGAAAAAGAAAATGAAATTGGAACCATTAATGGAGAAGTTGCCATAAAAGTATCAAAAGAGTTCTATAGACCATACACTACGGGTTTACTCGTAGGGGACCCATCTAAAATTGAAAAACTTGGCTGGACAAGACAATATGATATTCACTCTCTAATTGAGGATATGATAAAAGGTTAAAGATGTTTATGTAATGATTAATAATGACGTTTTACTTGACAACTTCTGCGGGATGGGGGAATATATCACTATCTCTATCTGATTATGTATATAAAACTGATAAACCACGGGTTCATAAAAAGTTATTAGACGTCGTTAAATGTATAGATTTTCATGGTTTAGAATTTACAGATAATGAGGGTGAAGAAGCATATGAAAAACGAATTGCAATTAATTCATTTACCTATAATACTATTCATTCAAATTTACAAGATATAGTAAAACCAAATGAAGAATTAAAACAATTGATCGAAAAATATGACCATGGATTGACTCAAGGAATTCATATTAGACGTGGTGCGTATTCAAAGGATGCGGCGAGTATAGGTCATCATGGTGTGGATGAAAACGGTAATATAAACAAACCCTATTTTGCATCCGATAGTGCACTCGATAAATTTGAAGATATTATTAAACAAAGTGACAAAAAGTTTTTTTTAGCAAGTGACAGTAAAGAATTGAAAAATATACTCAAAACCAAATATCCAGATAAAATCGTTACATTAGATCATGATATCGCTTTCACATATGAATGTGATATCCTAAAAAATCATAACATACCAAAAGAAATAAATTATGCGTGTTATCTAGATTGGTTTTTATTATCCAAGTGTAAAAGTTTATATGTATCCGCGGGTAATAAAGACATGTGTAGCTTGTCAACATTTGGGTATAGTGCCGGTGTCTATGGACGCTCAGACGTTCATATGATATTCAATTAGAAATCCAAAATATTTAAACTATGGTCTCGTGTATCACCGTTGATATATTTAACACTTTTTATATCAACGTGCTTGCCATATATTTCGAAGAATTTATCTTCCAATTTCTTTTTCCTTTCCCTAGATTCTTCAAACTTTATTAAAAGTTCATTTAGTTGAACTTTTTCAGAATCTTTGTATCCTTTTACATATTCTATCCAATTGCCACAACTTCGTGTCTCATGCTCTAAAGTAGAACTATTCTTAATTGTTGATGTTTGATGACAGACAGGGAGATACAAAAGTGGATGTCCTAATGAATGTAATACTCCATACCAAATAATATCCAATGCATGTTTCATATTTAAATTCTTCATAAAATATTTAGCAAAGTCTAGTGTAACCCAAGAACACTCACATCCACCATTATTAGGTATAGAATACACTTTACCCATTTGAGGTTTAAAATTATACATGAAAGAGACCCCCATATTTAGAAATCCAATACTGTTGATGTCATCAGAAATACTTTCAAAATATTCTAACCAATCCTTGTGAAATACAACATCATCGTCCATAAATAAAGCTGACTCGATATTTTCATCTATCATTTGTTGATACATCATAAGCGTTTTTACCAAATTACTTGTAAGTTTCATCCCATATGGAAGTTCGTGAGTCACATTTAACCACTCAACAAATGGATGGTCATGATTGTAATCTTCAAACCATCTAACATCTTTGATAGGTACACGATCTTTCAAGTATGGCTCAAGGAATGTTTTTCTTTCAGGTGCTAGATTTGGACAATGTTTAACAAACAGAACTTCAGGGAGCTTCATATACTTTACATCAATTACATCTTTAAATAAAATCTCAGGTAATTATAAAAATGTCTAAAATGGCTGCATTAAGTGCTATGGCGGGGAAGGCTGGTGGTGCCATGGGTGCCGCCCGAGCAGGTATGGGTGCCGCAGGTGGTGCCGTGGGTGCCAGGGTGGGTGCGGCCGGTACTGCTCTTCAAACTAGTAAAGTCGGTGTAGCTGTGTCTAATACCGCCGCTCAAGAAGTTGGTATCACCATCAACTATGGTCAAATTGGTTTAGTCCTCATGTTTGGATTCCTTTATCTCGTCATTGCCGCCCTAGGTATTGATATGTTCAATAAATGCCCAGAACAGGAGGGTAAGTCCACCCAAGAGAACCTCAAGAACTTCTTGTCGTACACTCTCACTATTGCCCTTACAGTTCCATGCACACTTCTATTGGCTAAGACTGCGGGTAGCAAGCTCAGTGGTATTATTGTTCTCCTCTTCGGTATCATGGGTGTCGTCGGTAGCTCCGCCGCACTCAACTGGGCCAGGACTTGTGAGAGTGCTAAGAAGGACGACTCTAAAATGGCTTACAGTGCCGTAAGCCTTGTAATTTTCCTCCTCGCATTTTTGGGTGGATTATTTATGTTGCGACCAGGTAAGGTCAAGATCGCTTAAATGAAAGCGATTGCTATAAACACATACATTCTCATGATGTTCTTGTCCTACGTGTTACCTAGGGCAGGAACATTTTCAATGGAAGAAAAAGTTAATATGATTGAATTTTTGAGTTACATGGCACTCAATCCCAATAGAGTTGTGAATCCGAGCATTGCCAACCTACCATTCTTGAGCTCGGCTTCGGGGGTAAATGCCCCAATTTTATCGATGGTGAAATCTTCGGCAGTAAACACCGATGCGAGTGCCAATGTAATGACTACACCAGTCGCAGCCATCGCATACACTGGATCCTCAACCTGTTGAATGATGTTGTCACCAGTCATCGCCCAGTTCATAGAACCCCAAAGGAAACCCTGCATAGCAGCGCGACCATTGAGAACCTCGGCGAATCGATATTTCGGGACCTCCTCATACTCGATTATAATATCCTGAACGGGCTGTTCTTCGACGGGGGAAGAGCGTGTAATTGGTGAGACACGTGTACGACGCTTAGTTGTCTGACGATGCACGTGATAGGATGGCTTAATCGACGAACAAATGAGAGTGCTCATTTTATAGATTCTAAAAGATTCGTATCTTTAAACCACTCTAAAAAAGTGGAACGTGGGGATGAAGAGATTCGGTTAGAAGAAGAGATGCGATACCAACCATTGCTAGACGACCATTCACAAGCTCAGTCTCAGGCTTCCAAAAACCCTGAACGTATCCCTCGTCATTAGGATTAGATGCTGTTCCAAGGAATGCCAAACTCGCAACCGCAACAGATAGACCAATGTTATCATGGAACTGTGTACTGAGTGAATTACCAGTCATGATCTCATCTACGACAGCGGAGGTGAAACCAATCATAGCAGCACGCCCATTTACACGCTCAGCGACCGCAAGGAAATCGTTAGGGCGCTCAATAGGTGTGAGCATAGGAGACTTGAAAGAAGATTTGGTCTTGTTAGAAATCTTATTCGTTTTGACAACTGGCTTGTTAACAGACGCAAGAATGAGAGTGCTCATTTCTGGATAACATATTATTTTATCCTTTAAACCAAATCATTTTGTTTTTTACGATACGATTAAGTACATATATTTGTACAGCTAGTGCAACGGAAGTATTTATAGTCAGCATGTTAAGACCGAACTTCCTATACTGGTACGTTAACCATAGAGCGGTTGTCGTAACACCCATTATAAGAACATCTCTAGACTCTTCACCAACTTCTTCAGACTTTTGAAGTTTATCGTACATTTGAACAAAACCCAAACCAATCGCGACACTCGCGATAATGTCGTTCAAATTCATTCTCAGTTATAGTATATGGATATTATTTTACAAAAATTTGCGGGAAAAATTGATGCTCAAAGCCTCGTCAGGACAGTTGAAGAGCTAAAGGCTGAATACCTAGATGACGGGTTTCAGAAGGAGGATATCCCCCCTGTGTTAGGTCGCCTTATGATGGAGTCTGTTAAGTTTAAGAAACTCCCTGGACCCCAGAAGAAGAAGCTCGTTATTAATGTACTCAACCACTTGATCGAACAGATTGATGACGGTGAGAAGGACAGTGAATTTGAAGTTGTTCTTAAGACTATGGTCCCTCCCATGGTTGATGGTTTCGCTAATATGATGAAAGCGCAAAAAGCCGTGGCTAAATGCCTCCCATGCCTCAGCGCCGATAAGTAATATAAAAAAACGACACGTAATCATTTTAGAATGAGATTTCCGTCTCTGGATGTTATGATTCAGTACGGAATATATACAGTGAAGGAACTCGACCGTTTTGCTAAAGGACTTGTACCCAAAAAGAAGATTAAAGTCCTAAGTGAGTGTCCAAATTGTGATTTTGTATACGACGGAGCAACTTGTTTGAATTGTCAAGTATGAAGTATTGTACGGTAATAGGTTCAATGTCAAGAGGACCTTCCATAGAAAGTACGAATCACATGTGTGCAGAGCGACAACTCATTCGACAAATGTATAGAGAATGTCTTAGAAAGGGACACAAACCTCATCAATTCTCCGATTGGGTACATAGAAAATACGGTCATTTGATAATAGGGCGAAAAACTGTGTACGGTGACGGTATATCATTACCTTGTGTCTTGTGTAGAAAGACGATGGAGAGGTATGATATATGTTGGGTCGCACACGACGGTGAACAGTGGGTTCATAGTAAAAAAACTGAAAATTTACCACCTTCAATACCAACGGCTAAACAAAAAAGAAACTTAGGATTTGGGAGTAATAATAAGTCCCAATGCTGATTCTAAATTATTATGATTTCTTTTTAGTGGTTTAGTCCTTTTTAGCTTTAGCGAATTGTTATTAGAAGTAGAATTCTTGATTTCATCCATTTTCCTTGTGTTTGAAACGAAGGGTATAATATTATCGACTACTATTTTCGCGTTCACCGGTTTAGGGTCATTTTTGTCGACTGTTTGATTACTTCTAAATTCTTCTATTGTCATGTCTCCACCAAACACCTTTAGTCTATATCTCCATGGAGCAGGGACAACCCGATCCAATGCCTGTTTTTCATACATTCTTCGTCTCATCATGACCATATTTGAAGTTATCATACTACCCTTGCCACACCCATATTTGTCTAGCGCATACGTTTTCATACAACTCCAAGAACAAAAGTTGCCAGTTGTATTAAATGTTTTTCGACGGTCGTCATACTTTACAGGCATATTTAGGGGTGTACCCTCGAAAGGATGACAACACCACCAACACCACATACGTTTAAGGATTATTTTCTCTTTAAGTCTATCTACGTTTAGACATAGTTCTCATGAGAATCATAAATATGATGCAACATAAACATGACGTAACACTCACACCTCCGGCACTATATACATGATATTTAACATTTTTACTTCTCCATCTAAACTTTTTAGGCCAATGGGTCATAGGTGTTTTATTGAGAGGAAACCTATCATATGGTTTTTTACGTTTACGTGTATATTCAATCGGATCATTCCACCATGATGGCAGTTTAAATGGGATACCGGTATTACATCTCACAACTATTTCCTGGTTTTTTAAATTCCGAATATCCATGTCCTCATCACAAATACTGTAAGATGCCGCACACGAACCTTTTACATTCAGGGGTTTATAACCTCTTTCACACGCATCAGGTCTACAGTGTACATTATCTCTCAAAATTTGATATCCACTTTGAGCTTCGAGTCTTGCTAGCTCTGCTTCGGCACCTTCAACACCTGCGTCTACATCCTGCTTTGCTCTAGAAATTTCAACTGCAGGACCAAGTGCATCCTTATTCTTATCCAAAACTCCATACGCATGTTTACAACCAGCAGCTTCCATATCATTGAGACATACACCTTGTGATAAATTGTAGCATATACACCATTCATCGCCCGGATTTGCCTGACAATAAGCCGAAGCAATTCGATGGTACACATCTTCACCTACAATTGCTTCCGTACAACTCGGTTCAGACTTAATCCGTTCACCTTGAGAACACCACGTTTCCCTACTAGCTCCCATGTCTTCACATGTAAGACCACCACCAACACCCGCTGATATATTTTCATTGTCATCACAAAACTTAGAGACAACTCTACCGTACAAGTCACGACGAGGGTCGGACGGATTGGTGGAAAGTCCTGAGTAAAGCATTTGGATTTGATTACTATTCGTATACACACATCGATACGTTCTATGCCCTATTGGTATAGCATACCCCGCAGCAGCACCCGGACATGGCACCCCTTTAATTTCTGGTGAACCTCCTACACCTTCGTGTACTAGAAGTTGTTGAGAATGATTTGGGTTACTCAAGTCTGTTCCATCAACAAATGGGTAGTGTCCCCATTGTCCCATTCTATCAGCTCTTCTTCCATAAATATCCATATCTTCAACGATAGCACCTTCCGGTAATTCAGGTAATTCAATCTTTTTCACGAAACTTATCTCATCATCAATTTTATAGAATCGATGATTTAAACTTTGCTTGCCCTCACCGTGTGTATTCCATAAAGGGCCACCAGCGGCATCCCCCTTACCAATAATTATACCACTACCCTGTTCAGGGGGGTTATGAAAAAATACACCCCATGATGTATTTGAACAATCACCCTCTGTGCTATACGCCGAGGCATGGTCATTATGAGTAACACCTCGACTTTCTGTGAACTCCTCATTCCCGTCACCGGCTTGACCAACCCCGTGCTGCCATAGTTTGAGTTTACAACTCATCTATCTTATCATAACATTAGAAATTTTATGAGAGGATAAATATTTTTTATCTACTGAACCGTCTCGCGGCTGGTCCACCAGAACTTAAGAGAAGTAACATGAGCATACAACAACACATCATCATAACTACACCACCGACACCACCGATACCAAGTTGTTGTTTTCTACTCGTCTTCAAACCTTCTATACTATTTGGGATGTACGACTTAGGATTAGTTCTAAAATCAGTGAGGGATACGACTTCTTCTCCGCCTCCGCCTCCACCTCCACCTCCACCTCCACCTCCACCTCCACCTCCGCCTCCACCTCCGCCTCCAACCGACGAACCATCACCCGCATTCAATTCACATGAAGCTTTAATATCAGACTCACTCATACTACCCACATCAATGTCTTGTTTACAAATTTGGATTGTTGTTTTACACCCCGCTTGATTATTGGCAGGTATATATTTGTTAGCTCCGGCACAAACAGAGCCACATTTTCTTTGACCATCCCAAACACTTTTGAAATCGTCTGGTGTTGCATTTCTAAGGTCTACGTATGAACCTGTATCCGAACATCCAGCTGGACCAGTTTTCGATGTTGGATCGCATTTATCATTCAGCACATTGTAGCATGAACAAAATGAATCATTTGGATTAGCCTCACAGTATGCGGCAGCTACCGAATTATAACCCGCTTCAGTCAAATTTTCTTTCGTACAATTTGAATCACTATGAATCCTGTTACTAACCCCACAATACTGCTTTGCTATAGCTACCCCAGCACTTCTTTCCAAACATGACTGTGTACCCGGACGTTCAAATACGTTATTGGAATCCGCGCAATAACGAGTAACCATATCTTCGTACATCGGGCGATTTAACTTACCTATTGTAGCTTGGTCAACCCCTCTCAATGTCTGTGCATTTTTAGGGTATACACACGCGTACCTATGTCCTTTGTTGTGATTTCCACCATGTTCGTTATGCATACCCATAGGCCACACTTCACCACCGTTTGGGCATAATTGAGACTGATTATACCATTGGTCTTGTGCTAGTTGCCAACTTCCATGAAATAATTGATGCATACCATTTTTTACGCCATAGTCAGATAACCAATAAATATTTTGATACCCAACAGCTTTGGTACTGAGTGGTACTTCATTAATTGTAGCGACTGAGCTTCGCCCATATAAGTGATGAAACCACCAGGTACCATCTTGAAATACCATTGTATTTTGCCCACCGTGTTTATTCATGTCATACTCGGAAAATATGACTTGATGTTTATCACCACACCCAGATACAGTCACTTGCATCCCCCCAACCCCGTGACTATGTGGAGTGCCGAATGATTTGTTACCTGATCCACCCTGAAAATTATTCGGGCCGGAGACAGGCGATGAACCATTCCAGTTTTGTACTTTAGCCATGCATACCATAGGCGTCTACTGATGTTAGTTTATATTTTTTTTAGATGGTCGCCAGAAATTCCTTGAGTTCACCGTAGTTCTTTTGGGTCGCGAGGGTTAGAGCCTTCTTCTGCTTCTCTTCATCGTCGGTTTGTTTCTTGACCATTCCATAGAGGATGAAAGGGTTGGGATCATCGGTACTCTCGGCATACATGAGAGCCTCAGACTTCGCACCTTCGTTCAGTTCAATACGAATCTGGGTTCTCCTGACTATCCAGACGGTCACGAGGACCAGAGCCAAAACGAGAACAATTTGGTTCAGTTTAATTTTATTGAAATTGAGTTTCATTTAGAATAAAGGGAGATTTTATTTAAAATGAAAAAGTTTACCTGAAACGTCGCGCGACTGGTCCAGCCCCCATGGTTGTGGCTACTATGAGTAGAATTACACAACATATCATACTCATCGAACTACCACCCACTGTGGTTACACCTACTTGTTTTTTCTTACTTGTTCTCAAGTCATCGATACTTGTGGGGAGGAATGAACGAACTTCTTCAACACTCCGTGGTATGGTTATGGTTTCTTGTTCGGTGTCTCCACCTCCATCTCCACCCCCGCCTCCACTCGACGAACCTTCGTTCGCATTCAGTTCACATTTAGCTTGAATATCACTTCCCGATGCAGTTTCCACGTTAATATTTTGTGCACAAATCTGAATTGTCGTTTTACACCCCGCCGTATTATTTGGGGGTATATATTTGTTAGCACCGGCACAAATAGAACCACACTTTCGCTGACCGTCCCAAACACTTTTGAAATCATCAGGTGTTGCGTTTCGAAGATCTACGTATGCGCTAGTATCCGAACATCCAGCTACACCAGATTTCTTAGTTGGATCACATTTATCCTTAAGCACATTATAACACGAACAAAATGAATCGTTTGGGTTAGCTTCACAAAACGCTTCAGATATTGTGTTATATAACGCCGAATTATATGTTTTTATAGTAGAACATGCGTGACTAGAATCCTTTATGTTACCATTATTCGCCGTACAATATGTTTCCAGAAGCGCCCGATATGTTCCTTCTTTGCCTGGTAGAATAGCGGCATTACACACAGACGTCTGACTTATGATATTGTCACCTGTACCACAATACGCTTTTGCTATAGCAACAGCAGCACCCTGTTCAGCACACATCCCATCATTACCAGGTAATTGAAAAGTTAAATTTTCTGTAAATCCACAAAGTCTATTTACCATCGCAGTATATTTACCACCACCTGGATTACTTTTCAGATTCCCTAATTTCATTCTGTCTTTTCTGTATGAACATTTATGAGGACCATTTGTTTCGTGTGTATGTGGTTGGTCATAGTACATTATATCTGGGTTATTAGGAATCCATATCCCACCCTGTACAGTCCCACTATGTGCACAACTGGGTGCTGGTGGTGGTGGTGGACCTGGTGGCGACATTCCACTCTTACTCTAGATACATATTTTTTTTGAAATTACATATCGTTTACAATTTGAATAATTTCATCCTTCTTGTTTTCCTGTGCTAAAAGTATAACCCGTTTGAACAATACTTGATCGTCCCCCGAAATATCTATGATCTGTTTAGCTACAACAAATGCAACAGGTTTCAGATCCTCTTTAGAGTTGATGTAGTCTATCACAGCTTTTTGTTCAGCCCAACCCCTAACCGGGGCTAATTTCTCGGTTCGTGAATGTCCCCCGACCAATAATCCCACGACGAGGAGAATGGCTACAATGAATAATCCTTGTTCCAAACGTAATCGGGTGTTTGGTTTCATTTGAAATAGTATGACATTTTTTTCTCAGGTGAATGTATATAATTCGTGATGGGTCCCCCACCTTCGACGAGTCAAAGTATTGAAAATACATTCAACATGTCAGCTATTAATGAAAGTATTTACACTGAAATTAACAAGTCAGCTACCACAACGACCGCTTCCGGTACAAATATTCAGGATTTAACACTCAATATTCAAAATCTTGATGGGTGCAGTGTTCAGACGGGTCAGAAGATTACAGCTAAAACAATGTCTTCTTCGGAATTTGACGACGCGAAAACATCAGATATAAAAAATGCAATCACAACCGAGATGGAAGCGTCAGCTTCAAGCGCATTGGAACAAAACTCTGAATTGGGGAGTGAACTGGGTGCACTCGTCGGAGGTGATTCTAACATGGACATCAAGACGGAGGTGAACATGGAGATTCAGAACCTTATTAAGAATACTATCACAAACGAGACACTCAATTCTACCGTTGCTGAACAGGTAAACATTCAAGGGGCGGTTCTGAATATAGGAAGCTGTGTCGATTCCGACATCAAAGTCGACCAAGATATCGTCGCCGAAGTTGCTGCGACATCTATTACAAAAATGGTTAAAACGGCTATTTCGGGGAATACATTACTCAACACCTTGGCTGCCAAAGCTGATTCCTCTGCGACTAAGAAGCAGGGTGGTCTCGCAGGATTAATGGATTCCGTCCTAGGTGGTATTGGTGGTATCATCGGTACTTCCCAACAAGGTGCCATGGCTGCATCCGGATTCTCAACTATCTGTGTGTGTGTGCTTGTCATAGGTTTAGCTGTCATGTTCCTGTCCCCCGCGGGTCAAAATATGGGTAGGAAGGGTATGAATAAGTTCTAAAATCCATTTGTTATAATTGCATCGACATTGAACCTATACATATATTCTAGTTCTTTGTCCTCTTTATGTGTATACGTGTACACCTTGATATCTTTCATTTTACAGTAAGATATGAAGTGATGATCTAAACATGTCCAATGTAGGACTACCGCTGTGAGACCCCTCGTTAACATGTCATACTCGTCATTAATAAATGTTGTTTCGAAGGTGGAACCTTTTTGAAATTCCATAGGGAGATTATGGATTAACTTTCGATTGAAACTACAAAAAATGACGTTCCGTGTTGGTCTAGTTTTATAAAAATTTATGAGTGCCGAAGTGATTCTAAAATCGGCACCTTTGATGTCTAGAAGAAGTAATGTTTTGGAAATATTTGGGATTTGATCATATACATCCTCGAGTGAACAAATCCCCAATTGTTTCAATTCATTTAGACATAAATCACTTATGAATTGTTCTCCCACGTACACATCGTGAAAAAGTACAATTTCCCCGGATGCACAAAGTTGTACGTCTATCTCAACTCCGTCATAGGACCTATGAACAGCTTCTTGAATCGCGTCAATACTGTTATCGATACGGTCAATGGAGTATCCTCGATGGGCGATACACTTCATTAAGTTAAAGAGGTATTAAGTCTTTATACTAATGATTCTTAGTATCGATGTTGGTATAAAGAATTTGGCGATGTGCCTTCTCGATGAAGACAAAAACAACCTAGTTGTTGAGTGGGATGTGGATGGTATACCCCCTCAACACAGGGATGGTGTATACGTTTCTATGAGAGATCATCTTGATGCTAGGCCATGGGTACTAAATGCTAAGACCATCCTTATTGAGAAACAACCAGATCGCAACAAAAAGATGGTATCTGTTATGCACTTCCTCCATGCATACTTCATAATCAGGTGCCCCAAAGCTGAAACGATTCTTTATGATGCTCGACACAAAATCCCAGATGTTGCTGGACCAGGTAAGGCACAGTACAATAAGAGAAAGAAGGTTTCCATAGAGAGGTGTGAAGACTTTATTCGTAGCAATTCAGTAAATTCTCATTGGATTGATACATTTGTGAAATCTAAAAAGAAAGATGACTTGGCAGATACTGTCATGCAGGCATTGTCATTCGTGAATAGGAGGGAGGTCCTACCCGCTTCACAAAAGAAGAAGTCTACAAAGTTGGTGGCCCGACGACCAAATGAAAACCAAAAAGCTACAAAATATTCCAAATCAAATCTTGCTTGGATTTATTTAAACAAAGTTGAATGTGAAGTTCTAGAAAATAATAAAAGATTCATGAAAGACCTAAAGAGGTATTATCGAGACCTAAGTGAACTGATTAAAGATATAAATGGATAATTATTCACAATGAGTCTCACAATCCGAATGTCCGCCACCCCCAACAAGTCCAAACCCAACATCGACAAGATCATCAAGAGTAATAAACATCTTAGGGCTGCAGCGCATTCTTCAAAAACGAATAGGAAACATCATCGTGTAGCAATCGACCAACTTGATTCATTTTTGGATCTCATTGATAACGCAATCGATGTCATGAATAATACTACAGTTGAAATTGAAAAGTCACAAGAGAAACTTTATGAGTTGTACGATTTTTGTGGAGAGGTTCCAATGGATGATAGTTGTGATTATTAAAGATTAGAACGGATATATTGTTATAATGAAGAAAGTGTTAGATCATGGATTCGTCGAACTCGTGGACCATATGCCCCAAGAGAATCTGGATAAGGCCATAGTTGACGGTGCTCGTGTGAGTTATCAAACGGGTACTAAGACCACTCGTGGTGATCGAGGTCTTATTAGGTACCTTGTCCGCAATTGGCATACTTCCCCCCTAGAACTCGTTGTTTTCAAGTTTCGTATCAAGGCTCCCCTTTACATCGCTCGTCAGTGGCTTAGGCATCGAACCGCATCCGTGAATGAGATGTCCGCGAGATATTCTATCGTTGATGAAGAGTATTACGAGCCAGAAGTCCTACGTGGACAGTCTGCTGTAAATCATCAAGGATCAGAGGGTGTTGTGGAACTTGACAGTGAATTGAACGAAGCTCTTTCTGACCAGTACAAACATGCGTTCAGGTTATACGAGCAATTACTCGAGAAGGGTGTTTGTAGGGAACAGGCGCGAGGTGTTCTCCCCCAATCTACGTACACCTCTTTCGTATGGAAGATGGACCTACACAATCTCATGCATTTCTTGCAATTGAGGATGGATCACCACGCTCAAAAGGAGATTCGTGACTATGCCACAGCCATCTATGAACTCGTCCAACCCCTAGTACCCCACTCTATGGAGGCATTCATGGACTTTCGTGTAAACGCGATGCAGTTGACGGGACCTGAAATTGAAGCTATAAACTCTGGTAAAGAAATTGAATCTCCAGGTGAAAAAAGAGAGTTTCTAGAAAAATTAAAACGGTTAAAAATTAAATGTCCTTAAAATACAACAAACACTATGTTCGCTATTACTGCATCCCCCACATGGTTCGCCAAAACTGACGACTTCAAAAAGATCGGCAAGAAAATCCAAAAACAACGAAAGACTGAGGTAGACAAAATTAAGGACAAGATTGGTGACATCGCACGCGACGAACGCAAGCGAGTCCAAGAAATGTTCAAGGAACATCAAGATGTTATCAAGAAGGAGGAGAAAAAAACTAAGAAGAAGAAGAGCAACGCTAAAGAGATCGATCTTTACGAAAAGTAATCCAAATAGCAATTCCAACGAGTAGAGCAGCAATTGGTGTCCCGTTAAACCTCTCAGCTAATAAAGCACATATCACACTGTATTGAACTATCCGTATCTCCTGTCGTGTTTTAATCATTGATCTTTTCATCGCTGCTCTCGACCTCTCAAGGCCGAGAACAGTCGAATTTATTTTTCCAATTTTAGATGGAATTTCCGTGGTGTTCATGATAATTTCACTTATATCGAGAGACTCTAAAAACTGCTCTTGAATCATTGGTTCTAGGTATGTGAAATAATCAAAATCTGGGTCGAGTTGAAGACATATCCCCTCAATTAGGGAAAATGATTTCGCTAAATATACAAAACTTGTTGGTACAACAAATGGTTTTTCCATTGCAAGTTCGGCCGCCAGCTCATCGTTCATGATAGCACCACCATCAAGAGTTTCCAAATACCCCAGGATAGTTTCAAAAAATACTTCAATATCACTGACGTCTGAAGATGTTGGTACAATGACACCCAGTTTAATTAATATTTGAACAACTCCTTTTGTATCTCGATTTATAATACACCCAAATAAGTCGGAGAAACCTTGCTTCAACTCATCATCTAACTCGATTAATAGACCAAAATCATAAAACACCAATTTACCATCTTTGGAAATAGCTAGATTACCTGGATGTGGATCACCATGAAATAATCCACTGTCCATCGTTTGAATCACATATGAATTGACTAATGCTTCACACACCTTCTTCCTATTGATTCTCTTATTTTTGATCTCTGTAATCTTATCAGCCTCTACATACTCCATTACAATCATATCATCGGTACAATACTTTTTATACACATAAGGAACTTTTATCCAATCAATCCCTTTCAAACTCCTTCTAAACTTAATCGCATTTTCAACTTCTTGCCTGTAATCAGCCTCTCCAAGAAGATACTCGATAGAATCATTGAGAACAAAGTTAGAACTAGAACCAGTGTCAACACCTATTGACTGAATAAAGTCCAATATCTTCTTAACATTGTTTGTATCGGTTTTCATTATATTTAGGATTCCTGGTCTTTTCAATTTTACAACAACTTTTTTACCATTTTTTAAGGTAGCTTTATGAACCTGCCCGATACTAGCTGATTTAAATGGAATCTCTTCAAAATCTTTGAATATATCTCTATTTACAACATCTTTCATGAGATTAAAGTCAAATGGTGGTACATTATCTTGGAGAGATTCAAGTTCTTTGGTAAATTCTGGTGGATAGAGGTCTCCTCGTGTGGACGCTATCTGTCCTAATTTTACAAATGTAGGTCCAAGGTCTAAGAGTTCATCTCTAGTCCATCGACCAAGCTCAGCTTTATCCTCAGTAAAACGTTCCTTCCATAAATATTTAGCTGCGAATTTCCATGTTTTTACCTTTTGATTTGGCGCCAACTTGACAGGTGGCACCTTCATATTGGCTTGACTGAGTATACTCAACATATCCTACATTACCCTTAGGATTTTTTCTATAAGCTAAAGATAGAATGAAGATTCATATCATCGGAGCAGGTCCAACAGGAATGTCTCTCGCATGGGAAATACTTAGATCAGGAGACCACGACGTCACTATATATGATAGGAAGGTATCAGCTGGTGGTTCTTGGTGGGAACCTGACATAGAAACTCGAGATCTTCACGCACATAGAATTGTGTTTGATAAAGCATTTGTTAATACACAGTCGCTATTTTCTGAAATGAACATCGATTGGAATGAAATATTCCAACCAGTTGAACGTATGGGTCATTTTGATTTTGCTTTCAAATCTTTAGGTATAAAAGATTATGGACCTCTCATTTCTCTTTTCTCTCGAGTACTTGCACAACCTCAAAAGTTTAAGGGTATATCTCTAAAAGACGCAGTAGGACCTTTAAGTGAGAAAGGTGAAAAATATATCGAACATTTGCCACTTATCATGGATGGGGTTACATGGGATGTCATGACAGCGTACGAGTTTGTAAAAAATTTAGATCATACCATACTTTCACAAATGTGCACACAGAAGGTGTCAGGTAAAGTAATGTGTGATGCAATGGAAGAAGCACTCATCAACGCTGGTGCTAATTTTATTTTTGGTACAGAATTGATGAATGTTGAATATGGTGAAGATGACTTTGTGGCTACATTTTCAGATGAAAGAACTATTGATGATGGAATGCTCTTTTTGTGTCTCGATAACAGTCCAGCTATGAAGTTTTTAGGTGATAATTGGGGTCCTGACGCTACCAAACAATTACAAGGAAGTACATATGGTGCTATAAATGTTCTTATCGACTATGACGAAACACCAGTCATGAAAACCGATCTCGAAATAGCAACTCAAACTAAATGGAACTTACAACCTAAAGTTCTGTTCGGTACCAATACGATATCATGTGTCATATGTGACCTCAGTGAAGAAATATTAACCTCCAATCCTGAAACCATAAAAGAAGAAGTTGTAAAACAACTTGGTTTACCCGAACCGGTTGAAATGCGAATTGGTTGGGGTGCAGAATGGGAGGTAGAAGAGGAGAGATGGTCCTTTTCTCAATCTTCTGGGGTTCTCAGTCTTCATGGTCAACTCCCATTCTTCGGTAAATGCCCTAAAGTTGCGATGTGTGGTATGATGTCTCCTCGTGAAACTCCATACTCGAGTATTGAAGCCGGTACTGAGGTATCTAGAGCCCTAAGTCATGAATGTTTTGGCACGAGAAAACCACTCAAACCTCTACTTCTCACACAAGTCCTACTTTTCATACTTGTGTTGCTTATAGTTTTAATTTTAGTGTATCGTAATAGAGATCAATGAAGTTTGTGGCTAAAGTTCACGAACCCATGTACGATTTCAATTCTAAAAAGTATATCCGTTATATAATTCCTGCTAAAGTCTCGGAAATTATAGAACGAATGCATACAAATAAATGGCACTTACTTGCAAATACAAATATTGATAATCCTCTCGATGGGAATATTCTTACTGTGAAGGTACCATTTCGTTATAGGAGAGTGATGTGCAACGTCAAAGGACGTCCCATTCAGTCTCTAATAAAGGGTGATGATGTTGAAGTCGAAATAGACTTCAAGGGGGTTTGGAATGTTGGTAATTACTCAGGCTTCTCTTGGATACTCTCGAGTTCCTCGGTTTGATTGGGGTCGGTGGGGAGGGTGATAGTCCTGAGACCACCCTTCTTGAACCCTTCAAATGTTCGAAGTACACCTTCAAAGCGTAAAAGCTCTTCACGCATTCCATCCATTTGTATCGTAAGTTGTTTAATATTATCTTCAATGTGGACGACGGGCATTGTACGTATTTAAAGTTTATACTCTTTAAATAAGTATGACAACTCTGACAAGAACGGGGTATCTTGTAGATACAGGTCCAATCCAAGAAATTAAAAAAGAATTAACGGTAAGACCCATCGTGAATGGAGATTTTGGATTTCCTCCACCGCCTTTCAAAGTTTTCAAACCAGCTAAGAGTGGAGTCTGCGTTCCTAGATTCTATGGAACTTCCAAACTTGGAGAACCTAAATATGACAAGCGACCAGAACCAACTAAAATTAACACACGATTTGCAGGACAACTCCGGGATGCCACACACCAAAATGAAGCATTCGGAGCAGCTATTAAAGCAGGGCATGGCGTCCTTTCTTTACCATGTGGCTATGGCAAAACGACGGTATCCCTGGCCATAGCTTCTAAACTTGGATATCGCACAATGATTATCGTACATAAACAATTTTTAGCAGACCAATGGCGAGAACGCATTCAACAGTTTTGTCCGGGAGCCACTATAGGGGTTGTTCAACAAAATAAAAAGGAGGTTAATTGTGATTTTGTCATCGCTATGCTTCAGTCTCTTTCCCTAAAAGAATACAGTTTCTCAGATTTTGAAAGTATAGGTACAGTCATTGTTGATGAAGCACATCATATTTGTGCTAAAGTTTTTAGTCAGAGTCTGTTTAAACTTTGTCCACGACATATCTATGGTCTCTCCGCAACTCCAGAACGGAAAGATGGTCTAACAAAGGTTCTTCATTGGTTTATGGGACCCACCTTTTTTGCAGTTGAACGAAAAAATCAAGGACAGGTTGAGGTATTTCCCGTCGTCTTTGATTCCCCAAACTATAAGAATCCACCACCCTCTATGCGAAATGGTAAAATTTCAATGCCAAATATGATTACAGAACTTGTTGAAGATAGGGCTAGAAATAAGATGTTGGTAGAATTAGTAAAAAAAGCATCAGCAGGTACCCGTCAACTTCTAGTACTCAGTGATCGTCGTTTTCATTGTGAATTTCTTCACCAATGTTTTCCTAAAACGTCTGGTCTATACATGGGTGGTATGAAAGAAGCTCAACTTCAAGAGTCTTCCAAGAAAAAGATTATTTTTGCTACGTTTAGTCAAGCACATGAAGGTTTAGATATTCCCACACTAGATACAGTTATTCTAGCTTCTCCTAAATCTGATATTACACAAAGTATTGGTCGAATTATGAGAGAGACGAAGGGTAAAAAGAATGAACCCCACATCTATGATGTTCACGATCCATGGTCTGTCTTTACAGCGATGTATTATAAACGAATGAAAATATACCGTCAAGGTGGTTTTAACATACACGGTAAAAATGTAGAAGAACCTAAGAGTGCCTTCCCTCAGGGAAAGTGTCTGTTTTTATAATCTAAACATCTATTAAATGTCGGGTGCATTAATACAATTGGTCTCTAAAGGAGTTCAAGATGTGTATCTTACCAGTGAAGAAGGTCATTCCTTTTTTCGTATGAAGTTTACGAGACATACAAATTTTTCTCAGGCTCCAAAATTGATTAAATCAGTCACCCAAACTGACAACTCAATTACTATACCGGTTTTAGGTGATATCATTAATGGTATTTGGTTTGAGAAAGTTGGTGTCGATGCTGTAAATATGTCTTCCAATCTTTTTTACAATTCCACCATCGAGCTTTACATAGGGGGTCAAAAAATAGACTCTCAACATTTTGATTATTACTCTGATATATGGCATAATTATATGGCTGACACATGGACGAAAACACAAGAATTGAGTAACAAAGTTTCTAAATCCAATCCAGCATTTCTCCCACTTCACTTCTTCTTTTGTGATCATAAAGCATTTTTACCCCTTGTAGCTTTACAACATCACCAAGTTGAAATCAAAATCAATTTCGATGACACGTATTATAATGATTCAGTTCTAAATCTTACAGATGCACAAAAACGAATTAATGTATACGGCAACTATATTTACCTAGATAAAGAAGAACGAGAATCTCTCGTGGGTCGAAGTCTCGACTTTGTCATCACACAAACACAACAAATAAATCTTCCATTGGAGACTGTTGCTGATAATACTGCAGGTGGTGGTGATAACACATTTGATATTTCATCGTTTAATCATCCAGTCAAATCCATCTTTTTTGGTTTTGGTGCATTAAGTGATGATTTTGCGAACGATCGTTTCACATTTTTAAGTGGTGATATTCAAATCAATGGGACCCCAATCCTTGAACATATGTCTCCAAATTATTTTCACACAGTACAAAATTATTACAAATCATCGTACGGTGCGAGTGATTTTGTCAGTGAAACCAATGTACTTTTCAACACAAGGTACTTCGTGTATCACTTCTGTCTAAATGCATCGGACTATAATCCATCAGGTACATGCAACTTTAGCCGTCTCGATAATGCTAAACTTGTATTACGGGGTGTGGAGAAGGGTAATCTTAGACCAAGTAATCAGGAGTTAAGTATATATGCAGTAAACTATAATGTTCTAAGAATCAAGGATGGTTTAGCTGGAATTTTATTCGGTAATTAAGGTATAGATGGGTAGGACAGCTCGTTTCGATCAGGTTTTTGTAACCAGTCTAGACGCAGACCCAGTCGAGCAAGATGTACTTACTGACGTAAAAAGTATTATTACAAAAGAGATCGATGTTGAAGTTATTACAGCAGAAAAATTTGCTATTTCTAATACAAATCCTACAAAGAATATTTCTATAGGTTCAAATATTTTCGTAGAGGATACAGCAACGAATATCGTTCTTGACGTTACCAAGGGTATTCGCACCGAGCGTTTGTATGTGAATGATAAGATTGGTATTGCGGCACCGAGTGCTACAAACGAGTTTCAGGTTGGACCAAATAACGAATTTATTATTGATCGCGGAAATGAACACTTAGTAACGCTAAAAGGTAACGTCTCGGCTACGAATGTTCTTGTTTCAAATATTATAAATGTTGACGATACACTCGTCATTGATAGAATGGGTTCAAATGTATTGAAGGTTGTGGGAAATACACATACTACAAATATATCGGTTGATAATTATTTAAGTGTTGGTACAACTGAAAATTTTGATCCTGGTTCAAATGTAGCTGTTTTTTATGACAGTAATGTGTGTATTGATCAAGGACATTTAACAATAAATGGTAATCTCCATGTGAATGGTAACGCGTTCATTTCTGAGTCTGCTACTTACCAAACACTTATCAACTTAGTTGTTGCAAATTGTGTGATCCAACAAGCATCCACAAATAATAAAAATGCGCCATTCGACAATGCTTTACTCATGACTGAGGGTGCTGATGGAAGTAGAGCGAATCTTGTATTTGGATATCAATTTTCAAATAATGAATACGTTCTTGGTCGAACCCAAATGGCACCGGGTGATACTAAAATTCACGTGGATCAATCTAACACGGTCAATCTTCATGTATACGGACAGATGTTTGCTGATGGTAATGTGGGTGTGGCAAATACATCAACCAAATTTACATTGTCCGTGGGCTCGAATGTGTACTTTGATGATACAGGACCAAATGTGTTTGTATCTGACGGGAATGTTGCGGTGACAGGTAATGTAGTTTCGGGTGGTATGAGAATTGGAACTTTAGTAACTTTCGATCCAAGTGCTACTGCACCGATTCTTTTCAATGAAAATATTAAATCAAATTCAATTCGAACGGTGGGTTCAGGCACATCTCATTCGGGTATTGCCAATGTTGCACCAACAAATACATTGTCTGTGGGTGCGAAGGTATTTGCAAATATGGTAGCAGCAAATACCTTAACAGTTTTAGGTAATACGGCTACAACTGAACTTGTCACAAACTCTATACATTCGTTCTCAAACATTGTGATACACGCCGATAGGTACGGTGGTTTAACAGGTACATCAAATGCACTTGTTCTTAAATCCGGCTCGGCAGCCTCTAATGTGAGTTCAATCGAAATATTTGGTGCGAGTACTTCAAACACACACCAAATCATCAAAATGAAAACGCGAAACACTGAGAGAGTGCGTATTGATACAGTGGGGAGGGTTGGTATATCTAATACCCACCCCACTGAAAAGTTGACCGTCGCGGGTAATGTTCACGCGACTCTGGGTGATGGTTTTATTTATGGTAATACATGGGGGTCGGCATCCAACACAAGTTCTCGTATGTATTCATCCCACTTGGTAGGTGAGAACAAGATTGAGAATATTGTAGCTGAGGGTAAGGGTCTCAACATTTATGCGAGTAAAACTGCTACAATGGGAACACCAAAATTAACCATCCTTGAAAGTTCAAACGTTGGTATAGGCACAGCTACACCAAAGGGACGGTTACACACATCTGGGGGTACAGTGTTTATCAACGATGAAATCACCAATAATGGAACGTACAAGCATCTTGGAACTCCACTCGTCGTTTCTAATGCGTTAACTATCGCAAACACAACAGATTTTAAGAGGGTTTTAGAGCTTTGTAGAGAGGGTGGTACTACAAGTAGTGATGGTGTGAGAGCAACGTTCAAGATGGGTAAACACACAGCGGTTTCGAGTGGTACAGCTAATTCTCAACTTGATATATTTTTGGCAAGTACAAATTACGAAACTGAGGTTGACGTACTAACACTTAGAAGTGATGGTCTAGTGGGTATTGGTACGACTATCCCAACTGCTCATTTAGAAATACATGCTACGGGTGCAGCCAATCCCACAACAAATGGTTTATTAGTACATAACTTTGATGGAGCTTCAGGTGATGCTATATTGGCGGCACAAACACGTCAACTTACAGGTAATATATTTACCTCTTACATCCAAACAAATGCGGGCTCTAATCCTAGGGGTTGGTCAACAGGTGTATCTGGGACAAACTCCGATTTTAGAATCACACAAAATACAGATAACAATAAAGACCCAACAACTGTGGGTCTATACATAGATGGTGCCAATGGGAATGTAGGTTTAGGCACTGATTCACCCCGGGGTGCCCTAGATGTATTGGGTAATGTAGTCGTGGGTAATGAGGTGTCATTCGGGGGTCTCAGTGGTGACCTGTTTGGCAACACGAGGCTTGTAGAAAGACGTTATAATACGGATCAGAGCAGAAATGAACTTGTAATATTCAAGGGTAATGACGGGTCAGGTAATACGTCGGGTCCTGATAGAATTCGACACATTGCCGCGGAACACATTTTTCAAACCTATACATCCGCCGGTCAGTCTTTCAGTACTATTTTAGCTAATGCCGGAGACGCTACGGGTAATGTACCATTGTGTATCCCTGGTTCTGGTGTTGTTGTGATTGGTGGACAACGTTCAACCGCGGACACTGCTGGTGATAACACAAAACTTGTGGTAAATGGTGATATCGAGTTCGGTGGTGGTGGTTCGTTCAAATTGACTGGTATGGCATTCGTGACTACTGACCCCGAAACGGGAGACTCTGTGAACAAAATTAGAAGTATTAAAGACGGTAGTGACCGCCGCGTACTTACGTTTGTACATGAGGTTAGTTCTAGTAGTGATTCAGAATTCGCCCGTTTCGACAAACTTGGTAGACTTGGTATAGGTACATCAACTGTAGACTCGAATGTACACATTTTCAACGGAAACACAACAGACCAAACACTCCTAAAACTTGAGAGTCCTCACCCAGGTTCGGGTACATTCACTAAAAAGTCTGGAATTCTTCTTCATACCACTGAGAATTTCGGTGGTTATGTGAAGGCTTTCAGGGATTCAGCTACTTCACTTTCCGGTATCGTAATTGGTGGTACCAATAGCGGTACAGAAACCGATGGTGTTCATATTACACACGCGGGTAACGTGGGGGTGGGTACCCTAAACCCACAGAAACAACTTCATCTCTACGATGGTATGGTTCGTGTGGAAAGTCCCTCGAGTAACGCGACTATCGAACTCACCACATCGGCTGGGAGTGCAAATATTTATGCGGATACTACCGGTAATGTATATATAAACCCATTGAGAACCGGAACAAAAAATACAACCTTCATCAACAGTAATGTAGAGATCAATGGTTCCCTAACTTTTGGGGGCACTGGTGGTTTCCCACTTGGTTTGGATGGTGCGAGTGCTAACACAACACTCCACGTGAATGGCGGTATCATCACAAACTCTGACCAGGTAGCGACAAAGAAGTACAGTCATTCTAATGTAATCGCGAACGGTAATGGACAGAATATACAGTTTGTGTTTAGACCAAATACATTTTATGCTAAAATCATAGCGGTATTACGTGAAACAAGTGATGTACGCAACACAAGTACGATGATTCTCGAGGTGTCTGGTGGTACACATGATGGAACAACGGGTTCTATGTACGATATAGCCCTGGGACAGGTGACCGTGATAGGTGCTACAAACCTATACCCATGGAGTCCCACTGTATCGGTTGGTACAAGAGGAATCAATATACAACCAACAGAGAAGGATACTGGACGCAACTTTGCATACGATTTATCAGTTGAACTTACCAGTGGACTTAATGGTGGACTTTCTAGAATTACAAAACGAGCTATAAATACAACTACAGCTCTTGACAATGCGACCGGTGGTCCAGAATTATTGGTTGGATTCTCATATTAAATTTACTACGAGGGAGAGTGGTACCCCGCGGTAGATTAAACATTTACGCCCTGATGGAATCAGAGACGGCTAGTGCTACTACGCCAACAATGAAAGCCATGATGACGTAATTTAATTCAGTTTCTTCGCGGCCGACCTGAGGCTTTACAGGTTCGACCTTGGCCTCAGCGACAACTTCTTGCTGTCGAACGGGAGGCTCGAGCTCCTCAAGCGGACAATACGCTATCATTTATATAAGTTTAGAGATTTATTTCGGTCTTCTTCTTTCGACGAGTTCTCTTGGGTTTAGACCCTGCACCAACATTGACCTCCTTGACCTCACCTCCAGTGGAATCACCAGAGATGGACATGATATCAGAGAGATCATCATCCTCCTCAACAGGCTGAGGCGCTGAGGGTCCTTGTCCCATTGAGGTATTCATTGGGGGTGGGGGAGGCATCGAAATGCCACCCATGAGGCTTGAAATATCAAGTCCGGGTCCCTGCATCTCGTACTGTCCTGAACCACCCACGGGTGCATCAACTGCGGGGCCACTAGTGTCACGGGTAGTGTTCTGAACCGCCGCCATCATATTCTTCACCAGGTCTGGATTCTGCTTCATAACATCATTCATGTTAGGCATCACTGATTTGAACATACTATTGGTCAGATGGAACATCATCGCAGAGCCACCGAGCATCATGATAAGCTTGACCTCTGGTGCAACACTGACCTTAGATCTGTATTTCACATACAATTCCTCAAAGACTCCGTCATAGTCGTCAACATTCTCCATAACAGACTCAGACCAACCCTCAAGTTGAATCTCAAATGGGTTATACCTCTTATTCAAAAATTCAAGTCCGGTTACACAGGCCACCAACATACGGCGAGAGAAGCGAACTGATTGTTCAACATCTATGCTGTATGTAATCCTCTTGACCTCTGATCTGAGTTCATCAACATTCGAGTAAGCGTTCAACCTTTTGTTAACTGCAAATCCCTTCTTCTCAAGTCGAGCTAATTTATTAATAAGATCCGACTTCTCTTCGTCAATTGAAGTGTACCCCTTTGAGGGTTGCTCACCCTGATCACTAGGACCTGGGCCCATAGGTTCATCATCATCGAACATCATTGGTTCATCCTCACCATAATCAATTTCCTCATCCTGTTGAGGCTGAGCTGGGGTACTTTGTTTATTGGGATTCACAAAAGCATCCATAGCCTCCTGACCCTGAAAAGATTGTTGAGGTCTTTGCATAGGCCTTGTGGGTCGAGGTACAGGTTTTGATCGTGGTGCAGAAATTTGAATCTCATCCATCAGGGCCTGTTCATCAGCATCTAATTTCATCACAGTCGTTTGACCCCTATCGAGTACGATTTCTTCGTCCATCTACTGTCTAATTAGAAACTAAGAAAATCTCTTTAACGCACTTTAAAAAAATCTATGTCTATTATAAATGTTTAATCTTAACCTCAACAAGAGTGATCGCAATGCTCTCATGGCCATCGCGGTTTTGATGACCCTCATCTTCGTTCTGTCTGTTATGACTGTGAAGACCGCGAATTATCAGCCCAGGCCAATTACCATTACACCTGTCAGTGAAGAATCTCTCTTCGACCTCAAGCCCGACCTTGAATGTACCGCTGGTTCAGGCAAGGAGGACAGCCCTTACTCGGTTGGTCTTACCCCAGGTGGTCTTTGTGGTGCCCAAAAACTTGTAGGTGATCATGCCGGATATGATATCGTGGATGGAATTGGTGGATCTTTAATCTAAGCTAATAATAAATGGCCCTGATTACATCGCCAACTGATATGATTCCCGATCTAAACTATGAATATCATACCATCACAATTGATACTCTTAATCAGACTAGTGCGAACACATGGACGTGTTTTTTGAGTCAGCCTCTAAAAAATGTTGTACAGGCTCGACTTCTAGCCGCTCGAATTAATACAGTCACACCAGCTAATGGAAGTGAACATTGTTACATTTCTATTGATGAGTTGAATTCTACATTTAATGATCGCGCTACCAATGTTTATGAAGGTCAGGCATCGTTAGGTATGCTTCGAAAATCTTTTGCCAGTATTGTGACTACAGATGATACTGGTATAATAAGTTTCAAAGATGATTACCCAATTGCAGTGCAATACGTAAACCCTATTCGAAGAATTGATCGTCTCACTATCAGTATTCGCAATCAAAGTGGTGTTCTTATAACACCACCAAATCCCGCTGAAAATAATTTTTTAGTCCTTCGTTTCGTCTGTAGAAAACCCAACCTGTAATTTTTCTCCCCTTAAATTAGTATTACCATGTCTGCCGGTGTTGTTCAATTGATTGCTATAGGTGCCCAGGATAAATATATCATGGGTAATCCTGAAATATCTTTCTTCAGTTCAACATTCAAACGCCATGCTAATTTTTCACAATCCGTTGAAAAACAAACCATCCACGGAGCGGTGAAAAACAATTCTATGTCTAGCATCCAATTTGAGAGATCTGGTGATCTTCTCAGTTACGTGTATTTTACACTCGATGACAAAACCCAAGCCCTCGATATTCAACGATGGGATACCATTATCGATAAAGTTGAGCTTTTAATAGGTGGTTCCGTTATTGATACCCAAGATGCAATTTTCACAGAGAAGATTGCTATTGATACATTTGCACAAAATGTATCTAGGAGTGCGAACGGTACACACCCGGGTATTTCTGCGCGCTCGTTTTTTTACCCTCTCAGGTTCTTTTTCTGTGAGGGGCCGCAATGCGCTCTACCCCTTGTAGCCCTAAACTATCATAATGTTGAAATTAGGATCCATTGGGCTACAGCAGCTTCAAATTATAACGTTGAATGTTTCGCGAATTATTATTACCTTGACAATGAGGAGCGTGGTCAGGTTGCATCTAGAAAACATGATCTCCTCATAACACAAGTCCAAAAAAATGTTGCTTCGGGTACTTTAGTTCAAGAACTTACGTTTAATCATCCAGTAAAATATTTAGCATCATCGGATACAACAACAGATGGCGCCCTCACATCTCCCACAAACAAAGTTAAATTAAACATTAACGGTCTCGATGTAAGTAACTACAAATGGGGTAAACCACATTTTATAGACGTCACGAGTTATTATCACACAAACTTCGTAACTTCTCCAGATTTCTTTCTTTATTGTTTCTGCCTCTCAACCTCCAGCTTACAGCCCACAGGAACCCTAAATTTCAGTCGTGTATCGTCAGCTACTATCATGAGTGAGTCTATGAACATTAACGACCCTATTTATGCAGTAAATTATAATATCTTGAGAGTCGAAAATGGAATGGCTGGTTTACTTTATGCAAATTAAAATACAACCTTATACTAAATGGTCAAGACCTTACCGACCGTTGAGAGGTCAACCAAAATTAGGTTTGGTAAACATGCCCAAGAAGACCAGGGTGAAAACACGATCGTTCTAAATGCGAGTAATACTGCGATTGATGCATCACAAGGTGGGTCTCTTTATATTGCACCTGTTCGTAATGACGAAGATTATCAATCTAAACCCGAAGTTGTTCTCATGATGTATAACACCAATACAAAAGAACTGGTAGAGTCCGGAGAACCCGCATCAAGTCTCATAACCGATGTGAGTCTTCAAGGTGCAACAAGACAAGGTAATGTTACAGCTAATTCTATGATTTTTTATAATAATACAGTTGCATTTGTTACTTCTGGTAATGTAGGTATATCCAATTCTTTAGCTTCTCATACTTTGAGTGTCGGTTCGAATCTTTACGTCGATGATTATGGTACAAATGTTTTAGTCGTTTCTGGTGGAGTTGGTATCACTGATACTACGACTTCAACCTCTGCTACAACTGGTGCCCTTAAAGTTGCCGGTGGTATCAGTACCGAAGAAAACTTAAATGTTGGGGCCGTCACAAAAGTATTATCTGCAACTGATTCTACTTCTAAAACCACTGGTGCCCTAATTGTCACTGGTGGTATAGGTATTTCTAAAAATATTCACGGTAAGAATGTTTTCGTTGAAGATGTCGTCTCAAATAGCGTAGTCATTTTAGATACAACTACTTCATCCTCCGCAACCACTGGTGCCCTAAAGGTTGTGGGTGGTATCAGTACTCAAGAAAACCTGAATGTTGGTGGTACTACTACTTCAACTTCGGCTACTACGGGTGCCCTCCAAGTTGTGGGTGGTATCAGTACTCAAGAAAACCTGAATGTTGGAGCTGTTGCTAAGGTGTTATCCGCTACAGATGCATCTTCTAAAACCACTGGTGCCCTAATTGTCACTGGTGGTGTGGGTATTTCTAAGAATATTCATGCTTTAAACGCTAATTTTGAAGATGTAGAAGCTGATAGTGTAGACATTACAGACACTACATTATCTTACAATCAAACAACTGGTGCTCTCAAGGTTGCTGGTGGTTTAGGTGTAGCCGGAAACGTTCATTGTGGTAACCTCACATTAACCGGTAATTTAGTCGTTACAGGAAATACAACAGTTATTAATGCAAACAATCTTGTAGTTCAAGATCCTATAATTGAACTTGGTAAGGGTAATACAACTGGTTTGGACACCGGTATACTTATGAATAATCCCTTAACAAGTGGGAATAAAGGTAATGTCGCTGTGATTTATGATTTCTCTACATCCAACCTTGAAATTGGTCATACTCTCAGTAGTGCTAATAATTCTCCAGTTATTATGAATACATCAAACGCAATCGCAGTTAATATAAATGGTACTCTAGGAGTTACGAGTACAACTGCATCTTCATCTAAAACCACCGGTGCGGTGACCATAGGTGGTGGTTTGGGTGTTGTGGGTGATATTCACGCCACACACGCCAACCTTGAGGATGTCGAAGCTGATAGTGTCACTATCACTGATAACACTACATCCACTTCAGTAACCACTGGCGCCCTAAAGGTTGTGGGTGGTATCAGTACACAAGAAAACTTGAACGTTGAGGGAACAGTCACTAGCGGGGGAAGAATCGGGACACTCTCAACCACAGATGCCACTTCTCGAGGCACTGGCGCCCTAATTGTAGCTGGTGGTGTAGGTATTTCGAAGAATATTCATGCTTTACACGCCAATTTTGAAGATGTTGAGGCTGATAGTGTCACTATAACTGACAATACTACGTCATCCTCAGCGACTACAGGTGCTCTAAAGGTTGTGGGTGGTATCAGTACACAAGGAAACCTAAATGTTGGGGCTGTCGCTAAGGTAATCTCAGCCACAGATGCCACTTCTAAAACCACTGGTGCCCTAATTGTCACTGGTGGTCTAGGCGTTGCTAAGAATATTCATGGTAAAAATGTCTTCGTGGAAGACGTTGTCTCGAATAGTGTAGTCATTCTAGATAATACTACTTCAGACTCAGCAACAACGGGTGCCCTAAAGGTTGTGGGTGGTATCAGTACTCAAAAAAATCTAAATGTTGGTTCAAACGCACACATATCATCAAATCTTGAAGTTGGTACTGCAAATCTATTTGTAAATACATTGACTTCGAACGTGGGAATTGGCACTAAGACTCCGAGTGAACTTTTAGATATAGCAGCAGTAAGTGGTGACCATGATGCGTTCATACGTCTTAGATCCGGATCTGGTGGTTCTCCCGTAACCGAATCTGGTATTAAATTAACCGAATCAACACGGTATGGTTGGAGAATAGCTCAAAATGCCATCACGGATTCTTTAAAAATTGCACACCAAGATCAAAATGATGCCATAAATGGGGATAATTATATGGTTTTTAAATCAAATGGAAATATTGGTATTGCAGAGGCGGATCCAACTTCAAAGCTTCAAGTTGCTGGTGATGTCAATATCACAGATACAACCGTCTCTTCGTCTAAAACTACGGGTGCTCTGATTGTTGCTGGTGGTCTCGGTGTAGCTGCTAACATTCATACGAGTAATATTTATGCGGGATATGATGCGGATGAAACCTCATATATTGGACGTTCCGCGATAGGTTTTATGGGTCAAAGTGACCATGCTTCTTTTGCACATGTTGACAATAACACTACAACAAACTATGCACTTAAACAATCAGCTGCTGGTACAACACATATTAATGCGAAGTCTGGTCAAAATGTTAGTTTCAAAATAAATAACACTGAAAAAGCCAGAATTACGAGTGGTGGTGATTTCTATGTAAATACCAACACTCTATATGTTGACGCCTCTACGAGTAGGATTGGTTTAGATACTGACTCACCCGATGCAAATCTTCATGCGGTTGGTAATGTTTATGTGGGTTCTACAACCGATGCCACTACAACAACAACAGGTGCACTCATTGTTGCGGGTGGTATGGGTATTGCGAAAAAGATTGTTGGTCAACATGCCAGTTTCGAAGATGTCACGGCGACTAGTGTTACTGCCTCTGCTATGGTAAAGGGTGCTACTATTTCGGGGACCAATGTATATGGTACCCTAGCTGGGGCTAATACAGCAGCAGTGACTACCCTAACCGCTTCTGCTATGGTAAAGGGTGCTACTATTTCAGGGACCAATGTATATGGTACTCTGGCTGGGGCTAATACAGCAGCTGTGACTACCCTAACAGCCTCTGGTATGGTGAAGGGTGCTACCATCTCGGGGACTAACGTATATGGTACTCTGGCTGGGGCTAATACAGCAGCTGTGACTACCCTAACTGCATCTGGCATGGTAAAGGGTGCTACTATTTCAGGGACCAATGTATATGGTACCCTAGCTGGGGCTAATACAGCAGCTGTAACTACCCTAACAGCCTCTGGTATGGTGAAGGGTGCTACCATTTCAGGGACTAATGTATATGGTACTCTAGCTGGGGCTAATACAGCAGCAGTGACTACCCTAACCGCTTCTGCTATGGTAAAGGGTGCTACTATTTCAGGGACCAATGTATATGGTACCCTAGCTGGAGCTAATACAGCAGCTGTTACTACCCTAACTGCCTCCGGTATGGTAAAGGGTGCTACCATCTCAGGGACCAATGTATACGGTACCCTAGCTGGGGCTAATACAGCAGCTGTGACTACCCTAACTGCCTCTGGTATGGTAAAGGGTGCTACCATCTCAGGGACTAATGTATATGGTACTCTAGCTGGGTCTAATGCAGCAGCTGTTACTACCTTATCAGCCTCGGGTGTGGTGACCCTAACCGACACGACGGAGGCGACATCATCAACTACAGGTGCTCTCAAGGCAGCTGGTGGTGTCGGTATTGCGAAGGATGTATACGTCGGGGAACGTGCCTATGTCACAGGGGGTCTCATTACAAACACCGGGGGTCTGGCACGAAAGACATACAGTCTATCAAATAGTATGCCTGCGAGTGTATCTCCCACAACAAATATCCACTTTACTTCCAATATATTCCACGCAAAAATTACAGCTACCCTTGTTGATAGAAATGAGCATGTGAGTACAATATTACTCGATGTAAATGGTGGTTCCCAAGCGGGGAGTATCAACTCTGGTAGTAATGTAATTTCAGTGGGTAGTCAAAATATTTTTGGTACAACTGACAATGCTACACCATGGGCGTCAAATGTAACCACTACAGCTAATACTGTTGCGCTATACACTTCAGGAGCTATGACGGTTTCTGGTAATGTCCATGTTTTTGTTGAATATATGTCCCCAACTTCAGGAGGTGGAGTACATGCAATTGCCCATAATGGTGACGCACTAGCTACATTCGGCTACTAATCATTTTCTAACATTTTTCAAACATCATTTTTTTAGGAGCGTTCCAGACTGCTAAAAAAATTGTAGAGTTATAACAGATGACCAATAATACAACATTTCCAGGAACTCTTACATGTCCCACGTCCAGTGTGAGCAACGCTATGACAATGGGTACGACAAAGACATACGTCGTTACAGTATCTGATGCCAGTGGTGCTAATAAATACTATATCGATGGGTACCTCCAAGCATCATTGGTACTACACCAAAATCAGACCTATATATTCGATCTATCAAGTTCGACTCTTTCAGGACACCCATTTGAATTCTCTACTACAAATAATGGTTCACATGGTGGTGGTTCTGCATACTCAACAGGTATAACAACTACTGGTACGTACGCGGATGACCAGACACGAACATTTGTTGTCTCTACAAGCACTCCTACAACACTTTACTATTACTGTACAGCACACAGTGGTATGGGTGGTAGTGTGACCATCTCACCAAAGGCTGAACTCATCGTATCAGGTGGAGCTGAATTCATAGGAACAGGTACTATAAAACTTCCATCTGGGACTACATCGGAGAGACCTGCCACCGGAACTGTTGGTATGATCCGTTATAACACTACAACTGGGTATATGGAATCGTACACTGCGCTGGGATGGAACAGTATCGCCTCACCACCTGTGGTCACAGGTATTTCTCCTACTAGTGTTGCTGGTGGAGATACGGCGACACAGGTATTCACCCTCACAGGAACAGGTTTTGATCCGAATTTATCTATCAAACTCGTAGGTGCTGATGGTACCGAATATAGTGTTTTCAGTACGACGTATGTGAGTGGATTGAGTGCCACATTCAAAATGGGTGCGAGCGGGGCGACTGATGGCTATGATGTAGCGCAAAAACCTTTTAAAGTTAAAGTCACAGGTGGTTCGGGTCTCTCTTCGACCCTTGACACCCCTACGATTACTATTCTAGTACCCACAATCACAGGTGTCTCACCAAATAATTTGACAGTTGGTGCGGTTGACTCACAGACCATCACTGTTACTGGTACAAATTTCACTTCTTCAATGGTGAGTGGAAATAATATACAAGTACTTGGTGCGGATGGAAGCACACTTTACAATGTGGACTCTGCAGCGGTTGCGAGCGCGACAAGCATTACTTTCAAACTTGCGGCAACGGGTGCGTCACTCAGCAGTGGACAACTCGCAAATCGACCCTATAAAGTTAGAGTCACAGGTGGTACTGGTACCACGGCGACCAGTACCCAAACTATCGGATTCAGTGGAGGTGTCTCATGGACTTCACCGGCGGCGAGTTCAGCCATGGCGTTTGCGTCGGGGGTATCTAAAAGTTTTTCACTTGTCGCTACAGATGAAGTGGGTGGGACTGGTGTAACATTCAGTATCGTAAGTGGAGGTTTGAGTGGTCTCAGTTTAGGTTCTGTTTCATCTTCTCCGGCGACTTATAGTGGTACCGCTACGGGGAACACTTCCTCAACCTTAACAGTTAGGATTACGGATAATGTGACTGGATCGACCGCGGACAGGTCGTTCGCGGTCGCGGTCTCCACCGCGCTCTACCCTTTTACTTCCCATACATTTGGGCCGGGCCGACCGGCCACCTGGCTTGACGGTCGATATGGGCGATCATTTCCGTCGTACCGGAGCTACCATCCAGCACCTTGGGCCCCAAACTCTTCGTATTTTACCCAAGGAACTACAACTGGGTACCAACTTTGGACGGTGCCGCAGACGGCGACGTACAGAATTAAAGCGGCGGGGGCAGCGGGAGGGCGCAACTCGTCCCCTTCGACGGGGCAATACGGTGGTAGAGGTGCAATTATTGAGGGAGACTTTAGCTTACAAAAAAATCAGAAAATACATATAGTAGTTGGACAGCAGGCTACAGATCAAACTGGGTCCCCGCAGTTGGGCACGGGGGGTGGGGGTGGCACTTTTGTATTCAAACAAAGCTACACCGCAGGCACTACCTCTGATGTATACGTAGTCGCAGGTGGGGGAGGTGGGGTGGGATATTCGGGCGGTCGAAACAACCGGACAGGGATAGATGGGGTCCTGGCAAATGCCGCAGACGGTGCCGACGACCCGGGAGGTAGGGGAGGGTGGACATCAGGTGGAGGTGCAGGTTGGGACGCATCAAATCCCTCCTCCGGCGGAGGCGGTTACAACACGATGGGAAGAGGGGTGACTGACGGGTATTTCGTAGGTGGCGCAGTCACAACTTGGCCCGTCGCGGTGTCATATAACCCAACTCCAAACTCTTTTGGTGGTTTTG
>Ga0206125_10000378_pt1 | contig 58280 bp, 56 predicted proteins | sample Helgoland_Spring_4_FD_148598 | JGI IMG/M metagenome (GOLD analysis project Ga0206125, IMG submission 148598) | Pelagic subsurface seawater microbial communities from Kabeltonne, Helgoland, North Sea - Helgoland_Spring_Bloom_20160331_1 | ecosystem: Environmental > Aquatic > Marine > Epipelagic ... | reverse complement strand
AACTACCGTGTCAGACGCTTTGTGGCCTTTGAGCGCATTGCTCAACGCAAATTGATGCAACTAAAAGCCGCTGAAACCCTAGATATGCTTGGTACACCACCCGGGAATCGGTTGGAGGCACTAAAAAGTGATAGGAAGGGTCAGTACAGTATCCGTATTAACGGACAATGGCGGCTTTGTTTTCGATTTGAAAATGGTCATGCTTATGACGTTGAAATTGTGGACTACCATTAGGAGATTACTATGACACGACTAAACCCTGTACATCCGGGCGAAATTTTAAAGCATGAATTCATGGAACCTTTCGGTTTATCCAGCAATCGACTTGCTAAACACATAGGCGTTACGCCGGCGCGTATTAATGAAATTGTACGGGCACGCCGAGGCATTACTGCTGAAACAGCGCTAAGGTTGGGTAAATTTTTTAACACTGACGCGCAAAGCTGGATGAACCTGCAGCACAATTATGAGCTAGAGGTGGCTGAGCAAGCCATCGGAAAAGAAGTAGCGAGCATTCAGCCGATAGCCACAGCTGTTTAAACATTTGATAACCCTATTTATCGCACGCCATGATTTGGAGTTGGGTTTGGCTTCGTTTTGTTACTTTTTTAGCCTAGCCCTGCCGAACCGCTCTGGATAACCGAGTGATGCCGTTGCGCTGGTAGCGTATCAGCTTGTGGGTGTCCGCAGAGCGGCGGGACACCGGGCCACCCTTGCGCCGCTCCTGTCTTTGCATATCGGTAAAAAAAGCTGCCATCTCTCGCACATCTTGGGGCTCACTGCCCGATGGAATGAGAAGCTCTCTAAAGATGGGGATCGAGGCCTTCACATTCACATCACGCAAAAACTCATCCACTGGCTCGGGGCTGGTATAGGTATCGTAATAGGCATCCATCACCCGCCGATAATTAAGAAGTCCTGTGGCAATATCCGCACAGGCAAAGGCAGAAAAGCCCTCCTCCGCAATTAGCTCGACAAGGGCCTGATACTCAATGGATGATTCAAAGTCGGGGGCACTATTTAGGCCATGCTTGCGGGAATTTTGGCTACTGGCCCTCTTCCCTGCCACTGATCTCGGGCCGGTTGATTTAAGTGCATTGCACTGATTTGCAAGGCTCCTACGAGGATTTGTCGTCAAGAGTCAGAACCCCCTTCGCAGGCTGCTTCGACTCAAGCGCTGCCAGCTCAAGATCCATACGCTTAATCAGGCGTGACTTATAGTCTATGGAGTCGATGCTGCGTTGAAGGTGCCTAATTGTTTGGTGCTGACGGTGAATCAAATCATCCACCATTTTGATGTGCTTGGCCGCATCCTTAAAGGCCCTAACCCGGAGATCGGACAGGGTCAGACTGGCATCACTAAGAGCTTCTTCAATCAGAGCAGCTTGGTCCTTATCCGCACTGCCGTTCAGATAATGCTCAAGGGCCACCGATAGCTTGCTGTTGCCAGAACCCATCCAGTTGCTGCCCTCCCTAGACAAAAGCCTCGCCATCGCCTCATGGAGCAGTAGCTACTTGTCCACGGTGTGCCGCCTAATCCACCAGAGGCACTCGTTCAGCTGGGTGACCAGCGCAACTGCCAAGGGTGAGGGATTGTCTAGTTCGGATAAGAGACTTTGCAAACCGGATTGAAACTCAGCCTCAGACTCATCAGGCAAAAGCTTAGGGCTTGATAGGAAGGGTAAAAGAGACTTGGATTTATCTTCAACAGGCATAGCGACATCCACATAAATACTGAAGTGAATATTCTAAAGCATAAACTAAAAGATAAAACAGTTGGAATTTAGTTATCGCGCTTGATGCGCAGGGTCACACCTGGGTTAACCAAAGGATCGCCGGTGAATTCAATACCGGCCTCTTCTAACGCATTTCGTATCGCCATTAAGTTTTTAGTATTAGCCACGGGCACACCATCCTGAACCTCGTAGCGCTTGATCGAAGCACTACCAACACCACTACGATTTGCAAGCTCGATTGCACTCCAACCCAACATCGCACGCGCAGCTTTAATTTGACTCGAAGATACCATTGACTACACTTTATGATTCTATTAGAATCATTTAACGAATTTAATACGAGAAGAATAACATGATTGACGATATATTCGCCAAGTTTGATGGCGCCTTTGCCGAAAATACCATCAGGGCCTATAGATCTGACTTTATTCAATACCAAACCTGGTGCTCTCAAAACAGTCTAGCGCCCATACCAGCCACCGCAGAAACCATGGCAATGTATGTCGACTATTTAAGCGAGAGCAATAAAAGTGCCACCATTCGAAGACGAATCAATAGTCTAGGCACCGTACTTAGACTCTCAAAAAGTCACGACCCCACCAAGCAACCAGAAGTGATACTGGCACTAAAGCGCATGCACCGCAAAATTGGACGAGCTCAAGATCAAGCAACACCACTTACCAAAAGCTTACTCAATCAGCTACTTAATAAATGCGATAACAGCATTATGGGAATAAGAAACCAAGTACTTTTGAGACTAGGTTACGAGACGATGCGACGCAGGTCAGAACTCTGCACCTTTAAGTTTGAGGACATATGCCAAGCACCGAGCGGCAAACCGGCTATCCGACTTAACTTCTCTAAGACAGACCAATTCGGGACTGGAAAGATACTACCAATCAGCCAAGAACTGTTCGACTTATTACAAAAATGGAGGAGTATGATAAGCCAAGAAGGCTTCATTCTAAGGTCAATTAATAGGCATGGGCATTTTGGGAACAACCTACACCCAGCAAGTGTAAGCACCGTATTAAAAGGACTACAAAAAGACTTGAAAATGGATTCTGATGAACAACCACTCAGCGGTCATTCATTTAGAGTAGGTGCAGCACTTGATCTATTAGAGCAAGGTGAGCCGCTTGAAAGAATTATGCTTAGAGGGGGTTGGCAGAGTGACGCAACAACGATAAGTTATCTCAGGAGCTGGGCCTTTTATGCGACAAACTGAGATCACACAACTTCCGCCCATAGCTAGCCCGAGAAGGAAATTAAGCGTAACATTTCAAGCCAGGTCACCTGTAAGGTAGATATGCATTACTGGGCTAGTTACAGTAGCTCTTTTATCACTCGAAGCATTACTTTAAAGTTTTCGTCAGTGCTCATAGATAAAATCCCAGCGGTTTGATCAGTTTTAAGCCTAGGTAACCGCTTGTACGAGATGTTGATATTATCTTGAATATCTTGTCCTGAATACAAGTTTTCACCTTCCAATTTAGCAATCGCGTATTCTTTGAAATCGGATGTTTTTTGATCAATAAAAACTGTCGACGGGTAGAGTACTGTAATTTCCCCTGTGAATAACACGCGTACTACTTCAACAATATTAAAAAAAGATTTGACGAAAAATTGTCTATATATATTCAATAAATCATCATCAATTCCATTACCTTTATTTGACTTTATCTTTGGTGATGCAAAGTAATATATATGAGTCGGTACGAATTCATTTTCAAAGAAAGAGAGTAGATAATCAGCATCATTTTTAAGGATGTTAAGCGGAACCATCTTGAACTTTTGCTCAGTTACTCCAATTTCAAGCTCAAGTCGTTTTGCATCGTTATGCCCACCATAAAACGTGCCAAGAACCTCTCCGCCCCCCGCGACTATAATCTTAGCGGTCAACTCACCCAAGCCTCTAGAAGCGCCGATAACAAGTGCTCTCTCATTTTTAAAAATATCGTCATCAACTTTACCCCTTATGGTCTCAAAGGTTTCTTGTTTTACAGCAGCTGGTCGATAAAATGACTCTATATGACCACTTAAGCCGCCACCAGAAATACCGATTCTTATAGGCGCAATAGGCAAAGTATGACGTTGAACGTTCCAAGTAAGTTTTGACGAACATTGTTCTGCATCGAATGTAATATCTAGACCTGAAAATAAAGAATTAAGCCCAGGACAATCCATGCCAACAATTTTGGAGCAAAGCATAAGAGATTGAATGGGGATAATCCCAATATTATCACTTAAATTTGGAAAATTTTTATTTATATAATTAAAATTAGTCTTCACCAAGACTTTACCAGAGCTGTTTTTTAAATTATCAAAGTTATGATCATTAGAGTCTTGTTTAAGATATTCACCTTCAGGTATATTCCCTAAATTTTTATTTCCTCCAAATTTTATAACGATTGAAAGACATTCGGAATTATTACAAGAAACTATTATCTTTGAACTATGCTCATTAACACTTTCAACACTGAGTTGAGCTTCTTTTTTTAAAAATATAGGCTTCAAAAATCTACATTTTATAGATGCAATTGTCAGATCACTCGTATTACAAAATTTGTTTAAAGCATGTAATAGGACAAAGATTCCATGGGCCACAACCTCTCCTGCAATTAATCTCCGAGCAGTTGAGGGGGAGGTGTGAATCGGATTCCAATCACCGGACACACTAGCGAAATCATCAAGATCTTGCTGTTTGAATAAAAACATCAAACGTTCTCCTGTAAACGACTAGGTCGATCTTGATCACCATCGCCCTTGCAAACTATATAATTTCCGCTTAACTGAGATTTAAATACAGCATGTATTTCTCCAGTCTCTCTTACAAAAGGCTCAAAAAAGTTAGGGATAATTACCCCACTATCATCCCTTAGGAGAGTGAACCCACTATCCTCTAGGATCTTATCATCGATACCATGTTGCCAAAAATCACAATACTCTATCCCTTCATTTTCTAGTATTTCCCTTATAAACGCCCCCAGTCCAACAAGTGAATTAAAATCTCCAGAAAAATCAATAATTCTAAGAACTTTCGAATCGTCATACTTGACTATCCGTGTCGCAATCAATGAATCTAAATGAGTCGCGCCTGTTATTTTGTATACTCTATAATCATACACTGGGTGCCTAAGGTATCTTTTATCAAAGTAGTATGGTGTTTTAACTATTTCATTTAATTCCGTATAAGTATCCCATTCAATATCTTTAAGTTCGTTAGAATTGACCCTTGACATAACACTTGAAAGTTCACTTGAATTGCTGTTAACAATGTTTCCCGGCTCAAGTTCGGACGATCCCATAATCTTCTTAGGGACTAAAGAATTGACTAAATAAAAGCATTTGAGGCTAAACACTTTGAATCGAAGTAACCTATAAATGGGCCATTGTAAACTCAAAGTACCATTGCAAGCTAATATGTCCGGTTGCTCTTCTGCCTCTAAGATCTTGATTAGCTTGAGTCCTAAGCCACTAACTTTTAAATCTTTCTTAACCTTCCATAGCGCAAGCCAAATAGTTTTTAAACCACAATTTTGATCATAACGCTGATTATTTATGTAACCAAGGACCGCTACAATCAACCCATTACTTACTGCAACTATAAAGTTAAATCCCTCATTTGACTTATGCTGCCACTCCATAAAGGGTTTATTCTCAGATAGGATATGTCCTTTTCTCCAGTGAATTCCTATGAAGTCCATTATATGCTGTATATCCGAATCCTTAGCCTTTCTAATTTCCATGCGTTATCTCTCATAAACAATTTTGGTATAGCTCGGTTTAAAAGAGGCAGCATCTCGAGGTATTTTAAATTGGTAGCTCCCGTCATGGAAGAGCTTGAGATCGCCAAACACATCCAAAGTAGGCCTATTTCTGTCAGTTGGGATATATGTTGCCGTAATCTCTTCAGCCCCTAATCTGATCAATTCAACAATCGCGCAATAAAGCATTGATTTTTCGACCTCTCTTCCCATCGCTCTACAACTTAATATAAAGTCTGTTATAACCCCCACATTGTCGACTAAGTTCATACCAACCACACCGACCAGACCAAGATTCCCAAAACTATCCGATACTGAGACGGTCAAAATGTGATTCGTTTTTATCTCCGCCCAACCCTCTAATTCAGATTCACTTAGACGTCTTGTGGCCAAGTTTAATTGGTTTGTTTTATTGAAAAGTTGGGTTACTCGTTTAATGTTAACCTTATCTAAATAACTCACAACCAATACTGTGTTGAGAGATTCTAGCCATTCCTCTTTCGATGACTGTGCGCTTGAAGACTTAACTCTGAGTTCTTGAGAGCGATACATCTGAGTTCTGAGTCTGTCCTCTTCACTGAAAACAGCCGAATCGAAACAATTTAATTGCTTCAAGCTACCGGCATACAAGGACACATCTAATGGCCAATCAGGAACCATTATCTCAGGATAAGCAGTTAATACCCTTTGACGCTCGGCCGGGTTGTCATCAATAAAAACCACAGAGTCCATACCAATATTCAGATCATCTATGAGCGATCTTATGTTTTCGGCCTTATCACCCCAGTTAATTCTCCAACCACAAAAATCAGTCTCCTTGAGCACCATATTAGGGTGGTTATTTATCGCTTCCAAAGCGACCGACTCGTCATTTTTACTGACAATCGCAAGCAGTATTCCACGTCTCTCTAAAGATTTAAGCGCCTTCTGAAAATCGACAAAAGCCTCCCCTTTAAAGTCATGCCCGCCTAATGTTATACCTTCCCAACCATATTCGCCTACCACCCCACCCCAAAGGGTATTATCTAAATCAACAACGATTAGTTTTTTGGTAGCGCCGGCAATAGTATTTATCGCACTAAAGATATCTGTCGCGGCCATCTGGAAAACCTTAGCCGTGAATGGCACCTTAGCCGCATATCCCATTTTAGGCGAATGAGCATTTTCTATGCCAAATAACCATTTCTGAGAATCTAATATATAACATTTGTTTGACGAAGATAGACATTCAGCAAGCTTAAGGTTCATTCTTGCTAAAATATTTGAGATTCCAAAATCTTCTTTCCAGTCCAAGAGTCCATAACCCCTCTCGGTGTAGTTTCTAGTCCAGGAGGCTACTAACACATATTCCACATGGCGCGAATAATTCAAAATCGCAGCAGAAAATTTCTCGACTTCAGCAAGACATTCATTAATGTCAAAGACTTCAGAGTTTAAAGCAGAGTTGAACTCGGAAATGGTATTCTGAGGCTGTGTCCAGATGACCCCGATATCAGCATCAGAAGTCGCGAATAACGACTGATAAACCTGACCAAACAAGACCTTCCCACATTTTATTGAGTCTTCGTAATTAGCAGAAAGTATTCTAGATAATGGCTCAATATTAAAGTCAGATATTAATGAAAGTGTTTTTCTACGCATCAGCTTAAAGACTCCATGTATGCTGCCAGCTTATAAAGCGTTGAATAAGGACCCTCAGAATCCGTGACTAAATCCTCATCCAACAACATGACCTCTTCACCCAAATTGTTAAGGGATTCCTCAATAGCAACCAACAAATTAATAATGGAAAGAGAATCATATACTCCACCCTCTCCAACTAGCACAGAGTTAGGTTGTAACGGAAGCATTAATGTATCTGGTAGGTCACTATTAATAATATTAACACATTCATAAATCACGGCTAGGTAATAACTTTCCTTTTCATTCATAACTTTTTTAAGCCCCATTTTTAATTTTTTGGACGTCCACAACCACATAAAACCGACTAGCAAGAGAATTTTTAGGAAAGAGTCGATGCTCTCTTGATTCCATAAAAAATTCTAGACATTCCTCTCCCCCCCCTATTAGCTCAAGAATTCGGTCATAGTCATAGTAGCTTTGAATTGTATTAAATTCATGGGATGTTTTCACAACGACATCCTCAGGCTTTCTTTGAGTATCTTCATTAACGCCGATAACGCTAAAGTAGATCTTAGATCGAGAAACCCTGACTAATTCCTTGAAATAAACCCGGGCATTATCAAAGTACATACTATCTAGGCATGATTCAGCTATAGAAAAGTCAAACCAATTATCTGCAAATTCTAAGGATGCGTTGTCCTGCTCAACAACCGTAAGACGATCTGAAAGAGCTTCGTAACCTTTTTGCCGCGCATGAAGCTTTGCTTTCGATATGGCCGTCTGAGAAATATCGACTCCCGTAGCAGATATCCCAAATTCCTCACATAAGATTGAGTGAACACCAACGCCACATGCGAAGTCTAGACATCGCAAAGGACCTTGATCTGGCCTGTCCATTACCTGCTCAGTATTGTGGAAATCTACCTTTTTAGTAACGAATCTGTTAAGAAACCTAACCACTTCCGACTGTGGATACAGAATATTATTCTCACCACGCTCGTAACTGGCCTCCCACTCATCCCGGAAAAACTCTCTCTCTGTCATATTTTATCACCCTCTTTCATAGTTACAATAATTTTAAAAACCCGATTTTCAACTGTAGAACTCCTAATCTCACCTTTCTTTGGGAAAAATTTATGGATGGAGTCCAACGAAACTACAATTCCCCTTCATTCTCCTTGGCTTTCCAAAAAGTCAACCAAAAATGGCCTATAGACGATGAGTTCACAGAAAAATATTTGTCCGCAGATTCTCTTAGCAAATAAACAAGATACGGCTAACTCGTATTTACCTACTTTAAACAGAATCTCACACTCCTAAAACTTTCTGCGAACCAGCAAACCCTTGGGATGCATTGTGCAATATTGAATAAGTCCGGCTACATGGAAAACATTTACTATCACAAGGCATCGCCAAGAGCGCTAATATGAAACTGTTATATTCACTCGAACTTCGACAAACCTAAGTTTTACTAAGGACGTCAGGAAGTCTCGTTCCCTATCAATCGTCTTCACAAACATCTTTTTTTGAAAATGGAAACAACGACACTTAAAAATGGATCTTTCATTTCTCTGACATAGTAAATTTTTGACATTATACTAGGTTCATTAGCAAGGTCATTTCCAAATCGGTTAATCTTCGTAGTGCCTGTTAATTTAAAAGAATAAAAGGGAGATAGCTCTTAAAGATTTGCAAAAAAACCGTGGCCATATTGTTGAACCACATTTTCATAAAATTACGAAATAATGGATTAAGCCTGCTTAACCACAGGATTGATATGACTAACTCATTTGGTTTCTTGATGACCGTAACAGCAACTTTTTACTGCATAGATCAGCCAATAGCACAACTGTAGAATGAATGTTGCTCGCCGGATATTCATCTAGCACACTAGCGTCACAGATATAAAGGCCAGTTAGGCCCTTCACAGAAAATTCACAATTGACTAAATTAGCGCACCCACCAATAAGATGATACCCACTAAAAACATTTCTCTCTATAAAATCGTCTATATCCTTACTTATTTCTTCCTCGGGATAGATCAGATCAACGAACCCCGATAGCTGTTTCTTTTTTAACAAATTAATAGTAAAGAGAAGCGCTTTTTTCATAAATTCTCTATCTTTAGGATCGTTAAGATATCCGGGCGCTATATTATACTTGCCCCCTTTAATTGATATCTCACCACGTGATAGTGGATTTATCACCGTGATCGACAACGAAAAACCGGGATGAGTTGAAGAGAAAAGCCCTGCCCCAGAACGGCCTGACTCATAAAACCTCAACAAATTTATCCGAGTATCAACTTCACCGTCTCTATCAAGGTCTAAATTGGCTGCAGAAGTAGCACCGGTTCCCCTCATTAAAGTAGGTTTACCAAACAAATGCTCAATAAATAATCGAGCTTTAAGAAATAAACTCGATGAAATTTCATTTAATGATGCTAAAGGCCTTGCGCTTTGCACATCCACCCTCAAATTTGCATGATCAGCAATCCCAGTCCCAGCGGCCAACCGAAGATCGACCAATAATCCAGAAGAAACATTCAAGGCTTTTTTCATTAAAAGCTCATTTGTGCCAATAACGCCAGCACATAAAAGTACAAGCGAAGATTTATATAGCTTATCTTTTGAAACAACACCAACAATTTGGCCAGAATCGTTAACAGCTAAATAATCTACCTCGGCTGCTAATCTCACTTTGGTATCTTCAATTGGTTGTAACGAAGTAACTGATGATCTAAAGAATCTTTTTACTGTATTAACAATCGGACCAGCTGACGGGCAGTCTGCGTACTCCGAATCACCTTGAGGTATTCCCATATCTGCTAGAGAATCTATGAATGCTCTATCTATGTTTGATACTGGAGCCTTAACAATGGAGATTCCATCCCCTTTAATACCCTTCGAATAGATTTCTCGATAACTTGACTCTAACTCTTCTAAATTAATTGAAAATCTTTCGAGTAATCGATCCCATTTTTTCTTGTCTCCGAAAACATGGACACACCCATTCATAACTGATGATCCACCAAGGACTTGAGACAAAAAATAAGGCACCATCCTATTTTTAGGAGCTATAAAATTTATCGTCTTGATATAACGGTTAGACGCCTTAAACAATAGACCAATCATCAATGGAATACGGTTAAACATTGGCAAATTTTTATACCTACTTTTCTCAAAAACCTCCACATCATAACTTCTAGAAAGCCTGCGGGCCGCTACTAATCCGGCTGTTCCGCCACCGATAATTAAAATTTTCTCTTTTTCCTCTATGTTTCTTTTCACTCATTTAACCCTAGTTCGTCCAATGGTTGTATGTCCTTATAACTAAGCTCACATAATTATGAGATCTGCCCATGTTTAAAATAGTTACAGTCATATCGAGGAAGTTGATGCTTTGAATGACTAAAATCCTTGGGAAGCACTTCCCTATGATCGACCATAAAAGAGTATGCCACGTCGCAACTTTTAAGCGCCTTGATAGTGTTACTGTCGAAATCATGTACCTCACCATGAGTATGACAGTATGTTCTTGGACTACCAGCAGTCAAATCCGACAAAACGGAAAACGATTTTTGTAACTCTACTAGTTGTTTTTTATAGCTGAGCTTACTCATTACCGGGTGAGAATCTGTATGAGACCCGATTATCATACCTTCTCCTTTCATATCAGATAGCTTCTTCAAAGACACATAAAACTCGTCGGCAGTGCGATTAAATTCTAACTCATTTTCGATCGCATCAATTATTCCCTCACGGTACTGATAGTCAATATAATAGTTCATTAACCTTTTAAATTCGGTAACTCCAATATCATTATTCTGTTCTGTATAAGTATCCATATTAAATGCTTTTATTTTTCTATCTAGAATCATATCGTGAGTTATCAAACTCCGGGTTATTTCCAACAATCTATCTCCCCTAAATGCACCACAAAGTAGGTGTATCCTATGGACATCCAAAATTTTTCCCGTTGTATAGGGATTAGTGGGCACATAGAAAATCCCCCACAACCCATTATCTAATAGCTCGGGAAATACATAGTTGAAGTGGCAGCTCATAGCATCATCAAAAGTGAGGAGTACTTTTCCTTGTTTTGCAGGCATAGTGCCAGTGCACACAAACTCTAGCCACTCGTCCCTCTCGACAAACCCATATTCTTTTTTGAAGAACAGTAACTGTTTGCGAAAATTGGTAACATCGAGAAACCTAAAATAAGGAAGTTCAGCTGAAAACTCCCTTACATAGTGATACATTACTGCTTTCATTTTTTTGGGATCCGTGGGAGATAGTTCAGATCTGGCTTTAATACTTCAGGAGGTGCAGGTAGATCTTGAAAGATGCGCCAAACCAAAGATGATTTTGGATATATCACAGCCCAAACAGTCGTAAAAATCGCCATGAAATAGATATAAAGGCCTTTATTAGCCACAAACCACTCTTCAAGAGCACCTTTATATGGCGCAATAACACTGTCGTAAAAATCGACTGAAGCCGCCCCTCCATGCATAATCTCCTCTTCACCACGAAAGATTATAGAGCCAACCCCTGACAGCCCAGGGCGCACTTTTTTAACAATTTCTTGTGTTTCAACCGAATAACAACCAAAGGTTTGCGCAGTAAGTGGTCTTGGCCCTATAACACTCATATCGCCAAAAAAGATATTTAGTAATTGAGGTAATTCATTTATCTTAGTTTTACGCAAAAATTTACCCACAGGTAAAACCCTAGGATCGCCTTTCATTGTTACAGTCCCAGAACCAATATTAGGGCTATCTTTGAGCATAGTCGCGAATTTAAACAGTTTAAACACCTCACCATCTCTACCAATACGTTCTTGTAAAAAGAGGACCTCTCCCTCGCCTGAAAATTTGAGAGTCAGAACAATTGGAACCAACAAAGGGGAAAGCACCAGTAATGCTACGCCAGCGAAAACGATATCAAAGACACGCTCCATTCTTACATCCTCTCATCGAGATATCTACCGGTCTCATTATGAGAAAAATCAGGTAGGAGTCCAAAATACAATTTAACAATATCATCTTTGGTCCAAGTGCCGTTATTCCTCAAAGCTTCAATTCCGTCCATAAAATCATCTAACTTATCCTCATCAAAGTCAGGCTGATTTTTGATAACCCCAATCGTCTCAAAACGCTCCATATCTAAATCTTCGTTGTCAGTGAAAAATTCTTCGAAGTCTTTTTCACCTGTAGTATCGCTCTTGAAGAAATAACATGGCCACTGCTTATTAGCAATGAGCTCCTCAGCTCTAACACGAGCCTCGCCCTCAGATTCACATTCATATGGTTCATAACCACGCTCTCTTAAGTAACGCACGGCAATCTCAGAGAATGTAATTAGGTGTAATTTTTCACTGAGCTTTGGAAAACAAATATCTCTATTATTTCCAAGCAATCCCGACAACAAGCAGAGCTCACCTGACTCTTGAGGCGTTACGAAGTACCGTCGAACGTCATTTGGAGCCGATAATGGTTGTTTTTTGGTAAATCTTTGATTAAAACCATGAAGAAGCGAGCCATCAGAAAAAGCAACATTGGCAAAGCGTGCCATAGAAATCTCTTGAGTTAAGCTTTCACGCATTAGAAACATTTCCATAATACGTTTACTAGCACCCATCATATTCACTGGATTTGCGGCCTTATCTGTTGAAACGCAGAAGTATTTCTTAGCTCCCATTTGTTTTGCCATTCGCAAACTCTTAACTGTATTAAATACGTTGACCATAATCATACGCATAAGCGTGAATGGGTCTTTCTCACTTCTAACATGCTTTAAAGCTGACAAGTTAAACACATAATCATAGGGTCCCTCATTTTCCATGAGAGATTCAAATTCAAGAGCCCCGCAATCAACTGAAAAAGTCTTAAATTCGCCACTTCCATAGCCTTCCGTGCTTCTAATATCTCGCACCAATTCAACCATATTATTTTCTGAGGGGTCCACCACATGAAGTGCTCTCGGATCTCGCCTGAAGATTTCTCGCGTGACCGCCTGACCTATTGACCCTGCGCCTCCAATGACTAGGAACCTCGACTTAGATACCGCGTCATTGAGATCCTTAGAGAAATATTCTAAATCTGTGCGGAATAATTCTTCATCCCTTCCGACTAAATGCAATACATTCATGTGCGTAATCCTTATTAACGATGAGTATCTGATACCCAGCAATTGCTGAGGGAATCATTAACCTTAAATGGCGGATTCCAACTAAGTTGAGATTTCGTATATTCAATATTAACTTGCATAGATCCACACAATCGATCATATATCGATAATTTCCCCAAAAGTCGAAGCGAAATGTACAGCATAGCAAGCGGAAATCCAAATATGTAAGCTTTATAACCCCCGGTTTCTGCAAGCCTCGAAAATAAGTCAGACGTGTCCATATCGTCATCATCACTAACTAAAAAAGTTTCATTTTTTGCATTTGGGTGAGTTAAGCAAACAACAATAAGATCTACTAAATTCTCTACACTTACTAAACTTCGTTTATTTTGTATAGATCCGAATGGCAAGGGAATAGGTAATTTAGTTAACTTAAGAAGGCTTGCAAAGTTCCCTTTCACTCCTTGGCCATAAACCAAAGGCGGTCGGATTATTACAATTTCCATACCGTGAGCCTTACCAATCATTTTAAGGCCTACTTCAGCTTCCATCTTTGAAATACTGTAGGCATCTTGGGGGTTAAAACGATCACCACTCTTGAAAGCCCTACCTGGTTGAGTCTGCTCCCCTAATACTTTGATGGTACTTACGAATATAAATCGTTTGACACCGGCAATTGCCGCTTGCTTGGCAAGATTTAAAGTTCCTAATGTATTTACATAACGGAACTCATCCAGAGGACTTTTGGCGGTATCATTCATTACATGAGCTCTCGCCGCCAGATGCACGACAACCTCTTTATCATTGAACGCTTCGGATAAACTATAATCCTCGTCAAACGATACTTTGTGAAAGTGTTGATGATTGCGTGGTTGACTTCGTCCAATAGCCAAAGCCTCCCGAAAAGCCTGATTCTTTAATAGGTGATAGCCTATAAATCCACTTCCCCCTGTAAGAACAATTTTTGACAACGGATTAATTAGTTCCATATATATCCTCGGCCATTTCCTGCATAATTTTCCGCCTATCAAACTTTTTAATAAATTCCACTCTAGGCTTAATGGAGTAGCTCAGAGATTCAAATTTTTTAACCGCGTCGTCTGAGTCAGCCGGAGAGAAGACAACGCAGTCACTAATTTCTGCTTTTACAAACTCTTGACTATAGCCACTGATCCCAGCCAAGATTGATTTATTCATCGCTCCATACTCAAATAATTTAGAAGGCAGTACTTTTCGAAACGCTTCATAATCATTTAAATGCAAAAAAAGAACATCTGCCCTGCTATACTCTTTAATAAGAGCTTCTCGTCCCATGGGGGGTACTAGTTCAACATTATCCAAACCAAACTCAGAAACCACGTCTCTGAGCTTTTGAATAAGCCCGCCATCTCCAATGACTTTGAATTTTATTCGTGTGTTTAATCGATCAGCCATCTCTGGAATTATTTTGTGAAGGCCCTGACCTTCGCCGACATTACCCGCATACAGTATATTTATTGTGGACTTGGTAGCCGAGGTTTCATGCTCGACCTGCGAAGCATGAATGAACTCTTTGTCTATTCCATTGGTAAAAAAAGTAATTGGAATATCTGAATATCGCTGTTCGAAATATGGAAGGAAACCCTTAGATACCAGATTGATCTTCTTTGCCGAATTAAAAGCATACCGCTCGATGGCAGATAGCACAGGACTTGCTAACCAAACTGATGCTGGCGAAAGAATATTAGACATCGTGTCTACGAACAAATCTCTAATATCTAAATATAAGGGAATTCTCTTTTTTCTCGAAATCCTAGCACCCAAGAACGCAGTGAACAGTCGTGAGGAAGTTGCGAATATGAGGTCATAGTCATTAATAGCTGCTAATTTTTTAGCACCCCTGTAAAAAGCATAAAAAGCCTTGATTTGATCTACCATTCCACTTTTGTGGTTCGGAATAGTAATCCGATTAATAAATACATTATCTTTTGTGTCAGACTCGTTTGCCTTAACCGTAAATGAATCATAGCGATTAGGGGACGTTGTAATTACATGAATTGATCCTCCTGTCTTGGCAAGCTGCTCCACGAGAGCAGTACATCTAAATGAACCAGCACACAAATCCGGCTGATAATAGAAAGATAGTACTAATATTCTTTTCATGGTTATAACTATTGACCGAGGAATTTAGGTAGAGTTTTATATGGCATTAGAGATACTAGTCCATGTAAAACTAATGTTTTCTTTTTTACGTGCGAACTCAATTAAAAGTCCTTTGTTAGGTAAATAAACACCAAACGCGGGATGCCAAACGGATTCAAATAGAGAGGCTTTCTTACCCGTTAGGTCGCTCTTTAAAATAAAACCCTCTCCCACTACAGTCAGTCTATTATCCTCCAAACATACTTTTAACTTTGGATGGAAGTAGAACCGTGACTTTGCTTTTCTGAAAGCTCCTTCAAGCTCATCGCAGATTCCTAAACTTTCCTCGCTGAAAATCAATTCCCGCGAATGAGTACATCCACCAAAAAGTGACTTATAACCGTCATGAGTACCTCTTAAAAAAATACTTTTGTTAATATTTAATTCGCAGTATCTTTCAACTATCCGTGCTCGATTAGCAACTCTAAACCCACTCCAGACTTGTGACGAGTCTTTGTTATCTATCTCAACGGTATTGTGCGCTCTAGTTTTACGCTGATACAGACGACTTTCACTCAAACCATATTCAGAAATACCAGAATTAACAAATACCCGCTCTCGCCCAAGGGATAATTCAAAAGATAATGTATCGGCATGAGCGTGGCCGGGGATGTAATCGGGTCCCACAGCTGACACATCAAATATTAATTTATTACCACCTGTTGTTGCGCAAATATAGCCGCTGACGTCGTGATCAATAATTTGAATTTTATCACTCTCATAACGGCTAATTTTAAACCCTAATTTTTCGGCATACTTTTCTATTTTTGCTATTGGTGGAGCAATTCCATCTACTGAATCGTTGAAGAATGATACGCCTCCATCAGGATGCGCCATTGCATCAGCAAACAATAGCATTTTAGGGATGTATTCTTCTAATAGGGAATTTAACTTAGGTACCAGCTGAGTAGGATAAGCCTTACTTAGGTTAAACATATCTAGCATATCCACCAACATCAAGGAATGATACATTGGACTCAGTTCAAAATTGGAGCCATCTTGCAGTAACTGCTCAGGAATCTCTGTCAATAACTCCTCCTGAGCAATATTCACCCAGCGATGATTTTCAAAAATAATTCCAGCGAATAACAGTGCTTTAAGATTTACAAAATAATGGTTGCCTAATAAATGCTTTTCAAGGTCATTTGATAAAAAACTCGCCTGCATGAAAACGCTACTGAGCAGTTTTGCATCTAATTCTAGCCCACCAAGCCAAGCTTTTAGTATATTTACAATCCGCAGAGATGTTGGGTAAGGCTCCCAACCATTGCCATATCCAACCGGATTTTGATCAACCCAACTACTCAATAACTTAAGATGAAAACTGCGCTTCTTTTCAGCATTATTGGAAAGAAGATCTTCAAAATAATGCAAGTTATAAACCCACAATTTACTAAGTGATTCATTATTCCAATCGCGTGGCAAATCAAGTTTCTTAGTATTGTTTAAAAAACATGCCTCTAATTGATTATCAATTTTTTCGTCATAAAGCATAAACTTTTTCCATGCCTTTGAGCGGTGGGGCTTTGATCCTTGAAACCTTTCTGTGACTTTTGGTCTAATTAATTTACGCAATAATCTAAAGTAGATTTGCTGCCACCTAAGATATCGTAGGGTACTAAATAAAAGGAGAGTATTCCGCATTGGGCGCAGTTCAAATAATCTCAGACTCATTTAATAATTTATGCTCTTAACATTTCTGCAATATCTACAGAAACATGAGCCACCTCGAAGATCTCATCCTGCGGAATAGGATTTTCTCCTCCTTCCCGCACGCTCTTCATAAAGGCATCAACACAACTTCTCTGTCCCTTATCCTGGGACCAAAGGTTCATATTGGTAAAACCTTTCCATCCAAATCCATGAAGTTTTCGGAAGTTGTCAAGCTGCAACACTGCATTATCACAAAAAACCTCGATACGCTCTTTTGGAAAGGATTGCCCTCCATTAGCAAAATAATGGATAGAACCCATAGAACCATCCTCAAAGGTAAGTGATATTAAAGCCTTATCTTCGGTCACTTCGACAAAATCGTTTTTACCCATTTTTACAGCATAAAAGGACTTTATTTTCGAGCCTGCCAAAAAACGCATCAAATCAATATAGTGACAGGCTTCACCAATAATACGCCCGCCACCTATTTGAGCATCCTGGGTCCAATGGTTTTTAGGTATTTCACCTGCATTCATTGTCATAATGAAGGTTTTAGGTGAAGGCTTAGAATGAAGAAGGCTTTTAATCTTTTGTATGTGCGGTGAAAAACGCCGGTTATATCCCACCATTACCATGGTATTCGAATCTTTCTGAAACGCTTCAATGCTATCAATATCTTCGTGAGTAAGGGCTAGTGGTTTTTCAACAAAAACATGCTTGCCATTCTCTAGGGCCTGGAGAGTTTGGGAAGCATGGAGATTATGCTGTGTAGCTATAACTACTGTATCTGTTTGCTCAGTAAAGGCCTGCTTGATATCAGTAGAGGCTGTTTCAAAGCCGTTTTTCTTACCATGATGAAACGCACTCATACCACTGCTGGTTACTAAAGCAGTTAAATTTGCTCCTGTACGCTTAAATGCGGGAATGAGAACCCTTGATGCATAATTACCACCACCAACAAAAGCAACATTCCCTTTCTGGCCTGCATGGATGCTGTTTGCGCTGATTTTTACTGTATTTTTTACAAGTGATTGCGTTTTAGCCCTCTGATAATTGAGCAGAATACCCAGAGATGAGCGGTCATCTAGCTTCTCATAAGCTGCAGCGGCATCATCTATTTGAAATCGATGACTTATCAATGGCTTCATATTGATAGCGCCGGAAGCCATAAGATCTAGTATGGCTTCAAAATTACGCTGTTCGGTCCAACGAACGAATCCAAATGGATAATCGACGCCATCTTGTTCATATACCTCATCATGCCTACCAGGCCCATAAGAACATGAAACTTGGAATGTAATCTCTTTTTCGTAAAAGTCAGCTCTTGATAGATCCAAACCAACAACTCCTACGAGAATTATACGCCCCCTTTTACGGAGCATATTTGCCGATTGATGCATTAGCTCACTACTATCAGTAGAAGCTGTAATTAAAACCGCATCAATACCTCGCCCTCTAGAAAAAATCTTTGCGGCTGCAACTGGATCTTCGGTCTCACTAAGATTTACTGTTTCGGCGCCAAATTGTCGAGCTAGTGCGCATTTACTTTCATCAAAGTCTATACCTAAAACCTGACACCCATTTGCTTTCAAAATCTGGACAGCTATTAAACCTATTAAACCTAAACCAGAAACGACAACTGTTTCTCCTATTAATGGATTAGCTAACCTAACACCTTGCAATGCAACTGCACCAATCACAGTAAACGCCGCTGATTCATCGTCAACATTATCAGGTATCTTCGCACATAAATTCTGTGGAACTCTAACTATCTCCGCGTGCGCACCATTAGATGCAACACGATCGCCAATATCGAAAGACGAAGACATAGATTCAACGACAACGCCCGCATTGCAGTAGCCCAATGGTAGTGGCTGATTTAGCTTACCTTGTATCGTGTCTATCGTTGCAATTAATCCGTCGGTCTTGACTTTATCCAACACCATCTTAACTTTATCTGGCTGTTGCATTGCCTTTTCGACATAATTGGCTTTGCCAAAATTAACCAGCATACGCTCTGTTCCGGCGGACACTACTGTAGTCGCTGACCTGATTAATAGGGCACCTGTAACATTACGTGGCGCTGGAACATCCAAAATATTGGTGTCTCCATTTTTTAAATCTTGTAATATTTGTAACAATTTCATTCCCCAAAGTATTAGATATACCTAAAAAATAATCGTCTTAGACAATTAAAATTAGGACTGTACGTAAGCCATCAAAACATGGCGCGATAAGCTGAGATGGAGATTTTCATACAAAACTATACATCAACCTCCCAAACATTCCCTCTTATACGAGCGGTGAAATTGAAGTTACTTTTCATATCTACCAAAATGGCTATTTAGCAATGCGCGTTTTTCATCAAAAGAGGGATAACTGATTAGAACGGCCCTATACTTACCTTTAAAGACAAATAGGCTACCCGCAGAACACCCCACTACCCCGACGCTCTCGACTAGTTTGCCAATATCCGTCAAGGATGAAGCGCCACCTAGATAGGTGCTTGGCACTGTAAGGTGGTCTGAAACTAACTTAGCTAAACTTAAATCATAGCCATTTTGCATACCATCACGCTCTATTGCGTTAAACAGAATCTCACCAACCCCAAAATCTTGGAATTTTTTCAGCCAATGTAAAAGAGACCCCCCGACCTTCTTTTTCCCATTACATATGTACGCTTCGTAGCGGTTGAATAATGATTTTTTAAAATCTAAGACGCCAACGACACTCTGACTGCCTAAAGTCTCGGACAATTCACTTATCAATTCGGGTCTTTCAATTATGGCAGAACTTAAAGTAACCTTTTCGACGCCGAGCTGAATTATTCTTTCTGCTTGGAGTACATTTTTGATTCCCCCGCCATAGCATAAAGGCATTCGAGACTCATTCGCCAACTTTTCAATTAGATTATAATTGGGTTCCTTTCCGAGCGCGGTTGCATCAATATCTAAAATTATTAACTCGTCAACCGCCTTTTCGTTAAAAATTTTAACGGCATTTATCGGATCACCTACATATTTTTCATCTTTAAATTGACACGTTTTGACTAATCCGCCATTACGAAGTAGTAAGCAAGGGCTAACTCGCGGGCGCAACATCAATTTCGCCCCGCAAAATTAGTTAATAGCTGTATCCCATTAAATAAACTTTTTTCTGGATGAAATTGAAATCCATATATATTAGATACATTGACCGCGGACGCAAAAATTCCAGCATACTCGGAAGTTCCAATAACAGAATGCTGACAATCGGGTACAAACATATAAGAATGAAGGAAATAGAAACCTTCAGAAAGATTTATACCTACCCAAATATTATTATCGCCAATATTAGACACGTCGTTCCAACCCATGTGAGGCAATAAAATGCGTTCATTAAGAGTGTGCGTTGGTATTTTTTTGGTACAGCCTCCAATATAATTTAACCCATCAAGGCTCCCCTCTTCACTGTATTTCCCAAGCATATGCATCCCTATGCATACTCCTAAAAGAGGCATATTTGTGTTTAAAACCGCATTATCAAGTCCGTCCCTTAATCCCGAATTATTAAGTTTGGTCATGGCTACATCAAACGCGCCGACGCCAGGAAGTATAACTTTATCTACCAGTTCGAAATCACCTGCCGATACTATAGGCATTGCCGATATATTCTGACTATGAAATATTCTCAAAAAGGCATTAATATTTCCTACGCCATAATCTAAAACTCCAATCATCGCTTACCACCAAGTTCTTTACCCAATAACTTCATAATTTTAGCACCGAACCTGTAAATAGTTTCCTGATTTGAATAGTCTCTATATGTTTTATTGGGCGAGTCAAAACAAAATTGTAGCTCTTCAACTGAAAAATCTAGCTTATTGGCAATATACTCGAATTCGTGATGAATCGTTCTTGGATCATAGGCAGGCTTTTTTAATTCCTCCAAAGCTTCAAGTCGTGTCATTTGACCAGTGAGTATTAGACTCGAAAACTGGACCTTCCTAGTATCGAACCCAAACTTTTCGGGAAGCCAATAACTCTCATAAAATCGCGTAAACCGCGACTCAAAATGTTTTTGTGGATATCTCTCATAACCGTAATTATCAACAAGAAACTGAGTAGCGTCTTCTTTATTATAGGGTAGATAGTCCAGGAGGCGATGTAACTTAATGCCTTTGACATAAGGGAGATAAATCTTATGCCAGAGGATATTAGTTAATGGATATCTCTTAAGAGCTGGACCTCCATGTTTCTTGTAAATATCGCGCAGTTGCAATGAGTCTGATTGAAAGTACATCCATTCTTTTGGATTTCGCACACACTCGGTTGAATAGTTTCCACCTGTAATAATATTTTTTACATTATGCTTTGACGCGAATTTATACATCGTCGCGAAGAAAGAATGATCCTGTGGTGTATCAATATGAGGAACGCCAGATTTAAAGTACGCCCTTTGTAACTGTTTCATCTCTTCCCAGTCTATGACTTCTGTGTATAAATCAAGGCCTAAGCCGTCGACTAGACGCTCGATATTATGTACCGCAATCTGCGAATTCCAACCGGCATCAACATGGAACACTAAAGGACGCAACCCTAACTTTTTAGTTACAAGGTAGAGAAGATATGAGCTATCTACCCCACCGCTCATACCTAAAATACAATCAAAGTCAGCATCTCGCGATGATTTTTTTATATTAGCAATAATGTCTTTTAACTCATTTTCGCGGCCAATACCTAGCTTCCATATAGGAAAAATATCTTTTTCATAGCTTATACAATGATCACACACCCCGAATTGGTCATAAGATATGGCACTATCAGATAGATCCATTACACATTTTGAGCACGTACTATTTTTCATCGTTTTACCTAAAGGATTGAACTTTGAGTTATTTATTATTGCCTGTAATTTTTACCGAAACGCATGAATATGATTCAAACCGGGTCCATCAGACACTAACAAAAGCGCGAAGTAGGTTTAATTAGTAGGGGATATCCTAAGTTTAAATTTAAGATCCTAAATCACACTGTGGTGCTTAGTAATGTATGGGTTAGAGATTATCAGAGATGCCAGGTATGCCTAGCATTATAGTCTCCATTTTTCTCATATTCGTCTCATAATCAAAGAATTCATGAGCCAATTGTAATGAATTCTTTGACATCACCTCAGCCAGCTCAAAGGAACCAAGCACCCGGGCCATTGCCTGAGCAAGCTGAGAGGAATTTCTGGCTTCTACTCTAACGACACAGTCAAGATCGCCCAATATTTCATGACTCCACTCCAGATCAGACACTATAATTGGCGTACCGCAGAACATCGCCTCGTAAACACTTTTCGGTGAGCTATCGCTGCTAGGAACAGAAATCACCAGGTCCGCAGCATTGTAATATGACTTCATGTCTTCATATTTAACATAGCCAAGCCAAACTACGTTCTCGCTAAGACCCAAAGAAATAACTCGCTCTTTTAATTGTGTACTATATTTTCCACCGAACGCGTATGAAAATAGGCACCTAAAGCGATTGTTTGTTTTTTTGAATTCATACAGCGCATCTATAATCGTATCAATATTATAAAGAGGAGTTATTGCCCGGGGACTAAACACTAACGTCTCGTCCGGTGAGATCCCAAGTTCATGTCTTAGCTTATTGCCTTCAGGCTTAAATATGTCGCTATCAACACCATTCTGAATAATATAATTGTTCTCTAATTTGGCTCCGACCTTGTAACCTTTTTTTTGAAGAATCAACGAGTCTCCGGTTACTACGTGAGCTTTTTTAAACGCCCTATGCGCCATGAATTTATAAATGGGGTTCTGTTGTGCATGTATAATTATATCGGAACCCATGGGCGTAAAAATCACAGGCACTTGTTCTTTCAAAAACGAAGCAACATAACCATAATACAGATTGTGCGCATGAATCACATCGATTTCGTGTTCCACTACTAATCTATCAATCTGCGAGGCGTAATATTTTGCAGAAACAAATTTATTTAACTGGAACATTTTATGGGAACTAAGCTTTAAATAATTCAAAACTTTTCCAATTAGTCCATCTGAATGAGTTATCGAGACGTTATTGAACGCCTGATCATTTAAGTAATTTTCTTTATCACTAAATAAAAAAACCTCATGTGATCTTGTGAAATACTGTGTCCACAGATCAATATGCCAATCTGACGAACTTCCTAGATACAAAATTCTCATAGATTTTGACAACAAAAGCTAGCGCTTCAGTTCCATAGTTACTTTAGATATGACATCGTCCTCTAGTCGATACCAGATAGGTAAACATATGTGCCTCTTAGACACTCCCTGGGGGTCATAGCCAAGAGAATAATCATAGACCGGCGATGTCCTAGTTAGGATATTTGAAAAATCATCTTGGGGAACCGCAGCCCTTGAAAGAAGTATGAATTTATACAGATTTGAACGCTGGCCATCTGTAGTAGGATTAATATATTCCCACCCATATTTATCGCAAGCCTCCGAGTAAACACTAGCGATCCGCTGTTTATTTTCAATAATATCTTCAATATTTTGAAGTACTGCAAAAGAAAGTAAGGCATTTATTTCCGACATTCGATTATTGACACCAACATCTAGACCTTGATCAAATCGATCATAAATTGAAAATCTTGATACCTTATCGTGCAATTCCTCATTATTGGAAACTATGATTCCTCCTTCTCCAGCCGGGACAGCCTTAGTAGAATATAACGAATAAACACCTGCATCTCCAAATAATCCGGTATGCCTTCCATTAAGAGTTGACCCCAAACTATGAGCACAATCCTCTACTAAGGCAATATCTTTCGACCGGCAAAGCTCTGCTATTCTCTCGATATCTGGATTTACCCAACCCCCGATATGGGTCAGAAGAAAAACACATTCGCTAGGTTTATCTAAGCGGGACACGAATTCGTTAACTTGATCATAGGTAGGCATCAGATAATTGAGGTCACAATCAACATAACCGCAGAGTTCCAATCCTGAAGTGATGGACATCGTTCTCACACCGTACATAGTGTTACTCTGTAAAAAAATACGGCGCTTATTAAAATAACGACCAAGAACATTCAACACTGAAAAAATGCCAGCCCCGTTGGAGTTCACCGCATGGGCATAAGGTGCGCCCGTATACTCAGAAGCCCAACCTGAGACTTTAGAAATCCATTTCCCTTCTGCTAGATTACCAGATTCGAAAATTTCCGAATAATTATCTTCAAAAAATAATACTGATTGCTCAGGTAACTTAATCATGCCCATTATTTAATACCCTTAAAGTTTTTATTGGTTACAATTTCTTGCCAGGAAGTTTGAGATATAAGAGCGCTATTACTTTCTCCACTTTCACTAGCTACAGATTTCGTTGGATTTTGCTTATAAACTCTCCGATAAAACTCCGGAGCCATACTGAAGGCCAAAGTAAACTTTCCCAATACAACCGTCCAAACCCTATCACTATTCTGATTGATATGATAAAGATAATTGCGGTCTTGGCCTTCACTCACCAGTTCTTTCTTTATTCCGACATAGGTGTCAATCACCTTAATACCTGGATTTCTTTTCTTATGCTCAGCAATAACGTATTTTAAATAGGGGGCAACTTCCTTTTCGGAGTTAACAGTTATGCCTCCTGCTTGACCAATCCCGTTTTCTTTTTTCAGCAGGTTAATACATGTCTTGACATAATAATCGAGCTCTACGAAGCTATTTTCTTGCTTTGGTACATTTTCAACTATTGCCATTGGGGCAAAACCAGTCTTTATGGGAACGCTATACTCACTAGCAATTACATCAGGGCTGCAGATAACAATATTTTTCGACTTATACTGACCACTGGTAGTCCTTACTAAAACTTGCTTAGACGATTCATCAATCTTTATAACCTGTTCTCCAACAATAATTTTCAGGCCTTTAAATACTGCTGCGTTTATTAGGTCTTGCAATAAAACCCTAGAATTCATCGTAATATCTGGAGAAATTACAGTATGAAATTCCTTATCAGACTGTAACTGCTCCCAGATATGCTTAAACCAGTCGTCAGCGCCGAGTTGGTTTCTACCATATTCTGACCCCGCTTTTCTTCTCAACCAATCATGCCTGGATATCCTTTCTATCACGCTAATTGACCTAGAAACTAATCCCATCCAAATAGGATTTAACTTTCTGACTCGGTATTTGAACTCAATCTTATCGCTATTAAACCATCCCTTTCCCGGAGCTACCACACCAGTCGCAGTTGCAGTCAGATTCATTCGCGGAAACGAGCTATAAAACTGCAATAAATCATCTGTAGCTCCCAGCAGATAGCGCAGCGTAAGGAGATTGTCGGGCACGAGTGTATAGAGCGCACCGGAATGAACCCACTCATGGAACTGCTTACTAGTCTCAGACGCTAATAGTTCATTTTTTTCTATCAAAAGAACTGATTTACCATCTCTGCTAAGTATTTCAGCAACCGCAATTCCCGATATACCGCCACCAACAACAATCCAGTCATAATTAGAGTCACTCATTATTAAACCCTCCTCTCCATATCGGCTAGGGTCAAAGCTAGGCCTTGTTCTAATTTTATAAAATCTGTCGATTCAAACTCTAAGATCTTTGAGAGCTTAGAACCTGAACCATTGGATTCCAGAGGATCGCCAATAGAACGTTCGTTATAATTTTTAGTACTACTAGAACCAGTAAGATCTATTAAAGTGTCCGCCAGCCAATCAACTGAAACTGACCTCTCGGTCAAGACGTTGACGTAATCACATTTTTGATCAGACAACGAAACGTCTATAGCCTTCGCTATCACCGAAGCAATGTCCGTAACATAAACAAAATCACGAGTCTGCATTCCTCCATTTATAGTAATGTCCTCGTTTAATAATAATTTTTTAATAAAAATAGAAATTACACCCGAATATGGATTTGATGGATCTTGTCGAGGACCATAAACATTAAAAAATCTAAGTCCTATACTACTCAACTTTGAACTAACAGAAGAAACCTTCGCATATAACTCCAAAGCAAATTTGTCTGCCGCATAAGGGCTAAGTAGATCGGAACATTCAACTTCATCATCTCCAAAAGACAAACCCCCATATATAGCAGATGACGAAGCATACACCATAGGGATTTTACGTCTTGCACAATAGTCAATAATTTTAAGTGAACTAAGAATATTTGTCTTAGAACTTTCGTAAAAATTAGAGATAGACAAAGGCACTGAGGCTTGGGCCGCTAGATGCACCACTGCAGTCATATTAGGTAGCTGACCAAAGTCAAAATCCTCAACACGACATTGAAATAATGTTATTTTGTCCAGAATGCTCGCCAAGTTATGTAACACCCCCGTACTCAGATCGTCTATAACAAATACTTCGTCTCCTCTGGCGAGTAAATTTTCACATAAATGGGAACCTATAAAGCCTGCCCCACCCGTAACTAAAATATTCATTATTACTTCCTCATAGTTCTAAAATCTCGTTCTCACAATCTTTACAAAATTCTGATTTAAACCTATTTAAAGCGATCTTTGTAGCAGTAGCATTCCACCATTTATCAATAGAATTGATATTATTAAGAAATAAAGACAGTGACTCAACGCTGTAGTGGAGGACTCCCACATTTGAAAGAGCTCCAAAAAGGCTTTCGGCGTCATCACGAATCTCATAAAATTGAGAATTTAACAACACCAATGTAGGTATATCACTATTTATAGTTTCAAGAAATGTTGTGGAATTTGAAGTATGTATAACTACTTTTGCGGACGAATAAAGCTGGCTTAGGTTCTGGCTGCGATCATCAATTGAGGCAAGGTCTTTGATAACCGAAAGTCTTTCCTTTATTCCCCATCCATAATCTAAGCTGGGCGGCCTAACCACTATTTTTGATCTGATGCTTTTTTTGACGCCAGTAATTAATTTAATATGATCATCTAAATATCTTTCGAAATTACTAGATTGTGGCTCTGACGCCAACTTATGGGAGTATCTCGGAAGGCCCGTCATCACGAGGACAATATTATCTCGATTTTTCGATAGTTTAATTCTTGCAGATCGACAATATCCAAAAGGAACAACATTTGACTGAAGTTTAGACCAGCCCCAACTTACAAATTTATCAGCAATTGCACATTCATGGTCTTCGTTTGTGCATACCTTCATCGCCCCGTAGCCTCCGCCATGCTGATAAATGTATAAAGGAACCCCCGAATCAACTTTGTCCGCACACCAAAATTTAAACATCTCAGAATAATAAACGCTATTCGATGTTAAAATCTTTGAAGGTTGGCGCGGGAAGAGCCCTCTATGAGCTTCTGACGAAAAAACTGCATAGTCTTCCAGATAAATTTTTGGTAAGAACCTGGGCAGCATTTGCATTGCAAATCTTTCAAAGCTACCCGTAACCGGCCAATCTAATGCTTGATTTCTAAATTCGGTCCATAGAGAATTATTGGACAGTATCCTTGGATTAATAATTTTGTCATGGAGACGGATAATACCTCGTTTTATCACTGAATTGCGACGCACTGCATCAGCCAAATTTGGTGCTTGGAAAACGTATAGTTTTTTATCCCAATGCTGAGTCATCACAGATGACAATATGGAAATAAGCCGATGCATAATAAATCTAAATCTTCGCCCTCTAACTACTTCTAAATTTACCTTGGCTATCGAATTTTTAAACTTCATTGGCGTTTGCAAAGTAATAGAGGAAAACCTCTTCATGATTTCCCGAAAAACGATATGATTCCAGCTATCTGTGTGACTAAGTAGGGTGAAATGAGATGTATCGAGTGCAACAAATTCGAGGATCTCATCATTATGCACATTGGAAAAGAACTCTCCCGAGAGTGCTACAATGCGTACACTCTCCCACCGATCAAACATGATTTGCATATACAAAAGCAACCATGGACCGACCAAAACTCTCCAGTATTTTAACGAATAATTAACAGAATGTTTTTTGTTTAGCAAAATGGCAAGGCGATAGAGAAATTCTTCATACCGCTTATTTATCTCATTATAATCGTCGCTAAGCTTGTCTCTATTTTCCCAATGATAAGGCAATATGGGTAGCTGCAACTCAGCATCATAAGCTCGACACCAACTTCCAAGTAAAATTGAACCAGCCGGCACCTCAGCCTTGGTAATTGCGTGCAAACGAGTACTAATCAGCATTGGCAGTTTCAATGTATCTCTTCCTCGCATCTTATAATATTTGGGCCACAAGGAAGTACTTTTACAATAAAGATCATCGAATGATAAATCCTAGTTAGCTTCACCCGTGATTTGGGCATTTCGTAGAACCATTTATATAAACAAAAGAGTGAATGAAGATAATTTAGCAAAAATATAACTGCCGCTATTCAAAATAATTGACATTCAACCTTTTTAGGATGTTAAACCAACAAAATCAAGCAAGTGTTTTGTACACAACTTATTAATTATTCTGGGCGATAAAAATGGTTTGTGTGGCACTAATATTATTAAAAGATCAGCCTGGTCAATTGCTTCATCAATATCCTTTATAACAAAGTTATCAAGCGAAGATACATTGGGCTCAACAACAATAAGATCAAAACTACTTTTACTTAATGCTTGACATACCTTCAGCGCAGGAGACTCCCGCAAGTCGTCAATATCAGGTTTAAATGCCGCTCCAAAGCAGGCTATGGTAATAGCTTTCCCTAGTTCCTCAGAAAGCTGACTCGCTGACTCTAATGACTTTCGAATAACCCACTGTGTTTTATTATCATTAATCTCTCGCGCAGATCTAATTAGTCTTGAATTAACTCGATCCTCCGCAACAATAAACCAAGGATCTACAGCAATGCAATGTCCTCCCACCCCGGCTCCTGGCTTAAGAATATCTACCCTAGGATGCCTATTCGCGAGAGTTATAAGCTCCCACACATCGATTCCGTTTTTATCACAAATAAGTGATAGCTCATTGGCAAACGCAATATTGACATCTCTGAAGCTATTTTCCACTAGCTTGCACATCTCACTCGTTCGAGCGTTTGTCTCGAACACCTCACCAGTTACAAAAGACCTATAGAATTTGGCTACCCGTGCACTTGACTTACAATTAACACCACCAACAATACGATCATTTTCAACTAACTCATTGACGATATTACCGGGCAGTACTCTTTCTGGGCAATACGCAACGCAAATATTGTCGACGTCGACAGCAGACTTACTAAATACATTTAGAATATGCTCCGTAGTTCCTACCGGTGAGGTTGATTCAAGTATTACAATATCCCCCTCCTTAAGCATTGGAGCGACAGTTGCCGCTGCAGAGAGAACAAAGTCTATATTTGGCGTAGGCGTCTCTCCGTGGTCGTGGAATGGCGTAGGAACACAGATGATATAAACATCACTTGGCTGCGGTGTAGTAAACGCCGCAAGCTTACCTGAGCTAACGGCAGCATCTACAATACGATCAAGATCTGGCTCAACTATGTGAATATTTCCTGCGTTGACAGTATCAACAACATTTTTATTAACATCTACGCCCGCCACCAAATATCCTCGCTGCGCAAGAATCGCTGCCGTTGGAAGACCAATGTACCCAAGGCCAAGTACGCATATTTTTTTTTCAAGCATGTGGAAATTTCCATCAGTAAATAAATCAAAAATCAATCTAGTATAATATTACATTTTGTAACTTTCTCGACTCGATGTCAGAGTCGAGTTAAATTAAAATTTGAGATTTGAGATTTGAGATTTGAGATTTGAGGTTTGAGATGCGGATAATGTTATATCAGGCATCGATAATACTATCTCTCCGCCTTGAATTGCAGTACATCTAAACCCCTATACATCAACAAAATTACGATGAGGCCAGACACTCTGTCCCACCCGTAGCCAGCCATTAAAGATACAATGAACGCCATACTAAGTAGCAGCGAAGCTGCATATTGACCTGATTTAGTGTGTGTACTATCAAAATATAACCTCACCTTTTTCAATAATCTAGATAAACACATCGAAGCTGCAATGATAACAGGAACACCTCCAACCAAACCCAACTGAAGTAGCAGTCCTGAAAGAGTCTCCTTACCACTACCGCCCAATGGGTAGGCCACGATAGTCGAAATACTGCTGCTAAATCCAGATAGTCTAACGTTAGCAGAACCCTCTTTTCTTGCCAATAAGTCATACCCTGTGGATGCGTAAAGGTCCTGACCTCCAGTCAATATGATTGACACCAGAGTATCACCATAAGTAAGCATGGTAAGCGTACTAACTAAGCCAAGCGAAAATACAGCATTTTGAAATGACCTGGATGGTGACCGCAGTATGATGTATGCAAAAAAAGAAAATATGATAACTATAATGCCGACTAGAGATGCTACTGCGAACAACATGAAAACTAATAAAATCCACCCCAAAACTTTGTAATTTTTACCCATAAAAAATGCTAGAACAACTGGTGCCAAGTAGTGCACCAGAGCACTAGACGGTTCATTACTGAACCCTTTAACTCTAGTGAACATGCGTCCAAAGACTTCATACCCATCACCGGAAGTGAAACTGAAATAATCATAAATTGAAACAGCTGATACCTTATTATTCCCTGTATCCGAATCAAATAAATGGATACTGTTGGGGTCCATATTTCCTGGCACGGAATATGCCACGAAGACGAAAAGGCCCATTGCTGAGAATATGGCAGAAATAACTACAACACTCTTGCTAATCATAATTATGTATTTTTTTTCAACATAAATTAAATACACAAACATAATCCACATCACAGCAGAGCTTACAATACCATTCAACACACTCCCTGCTGACAGAGTCAAGAAGAAACCATAGTAGCCAAAGAAGATTAGCGATATTAGCGCGAGTGGCCACCTACCAGAACTCCCTAGACCCAAACCCTGAAAGCAAATCAGGCCAATAATCATGTAAAAGACTACAAACGCCTTAACCCCAGTAGCAATTCCGAAAAGGTTAAAAAAGCCAAACGTACCAAAGGAGTAGAATGCAATTGTGATTACAATGGCAAACACAAACTTTAGATTGGCTGTGGGTACCATAGACCCTCTGGAATCAATCATTAATTAACCTTGAGAATCCGCAGTTGAAAATTTGGCCTGTAACCAAGAGATAAATGCTTTTATTTTTATCTTTAAATTGTTTGTACTAATTATGGCCATCCGTGCGTTATGAGCTGCTTTTTGAGGTTCAAATAGCGCTAAAAATGCTCTAGCATTTTTATAGTACATCCAGCCCGGCGTACTAAGATTTTTGTCAGAAAAATAACGCAACAGATAGGCATTAGACCTCAAGGTCATTTCCGAGCTTGTGAGATTGTCCCCTCCAATCCAATAAGAACCCAGCGTTTGGTCAATCTTTTTAAATCTTTCAGTTCTTTTAGATATCTCAAGCCACGCTAAATAGTCCTCAGCACTTAAGACATTTAAATCTTCAGATAGGCAACCAACTTCTAATAATATGTCTGTTCTACATACAACACTAGAGTTGTTTAGGGCGTTCCCTTTCAACCACAAATCATCGAAAACTGGGCTATCTAGCTGACGTGACCGAAGACGCCTTCTTCTTACATTGGTAAGAAATTTTCCGTCACATACATATAAATCATGATAGACGATATCTTCACCGCTCTCCAAAACATTTACGGAAAGTCTTAACTTTTCTGAGGTCCAGCTATCATCAGAGTCTAGAAAGGCAATATATTTACCTTTGGCCATACGGATCCCAAAATTTCTCGATGCAGCAACTATTCCATTGTTAGAAAAGGTTAGACATGAAATTCTTGGGTCTCCAAATGATGAAACTAACCCAACTGTTCCGTCTTCTGAGTTATTGTCAATAACCAACAGCTCCCAATCCGTAAATGACTGGTCTACAACAGACTGCACTGCTGTGGCAATACAGTACCCCCGATTGTAGGTAGGAAGAATGACTGTAACCAGAGGAGATTTCTCAGAAACTGTATTATCCATCATAGCTAAGAATTAAAGTTAGCACTGCAGAACATAAGTAAGTCATCAACATCTTTTTCGATCTCTTTGCTAATTGCTATATTAAGTTTTTTCAACTTGGAGTTTTTAATAATAAGGGTTTCCACCTTTAAATCCCTTGAATGATCAGGAACAATGATTTCAGGATAGAAGCCAAGTACCGCAAGACAACGAGAGCCTACTAAATGCGCCAACTCGCTGATTGACATTGAGAATTGGGATGCAATATTTAAAATCGCTCCATCTAGTGTTGTCAAACTAGGAGACAACAAATGTTCGAGTACATGGTTTAATTGCGTAATACCAACAAAATCTCGCAATTGCTGACCATCGCTATTGAGTGTTATTGTACCGGCAACGACTGCTTGGTGACTCAAATCATTGCAAACAAGACTCCAGCAGTTCGCCTGCTTATGTAGCGGTGGTCCTATCGCATTTGATAACCGTAATATACACCCGTCCATTCCGCTACTGCGCAAGACCTCTCTCACAAAGTTTTCTCCTAAAAGCTTAGAAGCTCCATAGGGGTGCGTGCAAATTGGAGTGTCTACTTCGTCGAACACACCAACTAAAGGGGTGCTATATACATGCGCAGTAGATAGATAAATAAACCTATTGACTCCTGCTGCACTTGCAGCAATTGCGAGCCGTTTTGAATAAAATCCATTTATATTTTTAGCACTCACAGGATCACTTTCACACTCGGCACTATTCAGACCTGCACTATGGATAACAGTATCGAATCCCTTACAGACCTCGCGCAAGGACTGATCACAAAGCCAATTGATTTGCAAACACGCAAATCTTATACAATGGAATTTGCTGGGATCTCTGGACGCCAAAGTAACCTCGTGTCCCGAGTTAATGAGATGGTCCGCGATCCTACCTCCAAGGTATCCATGACCCCCAGTAATAAGTATTTTTTGCCTTGACGTCTTCAATATTTTAGCCACGAAGCTCCATTAACCCAGTCTTCTTCAAGAGCGTCCTTATCACGTTTACTATCCATACAATGCCAAAAATCAAAATGGTGGTAAGCCATCAGTTCCCCTGCAGCTGCAGCTGCTTCTAAAGGCTCACGCTCAAGAAGTGTTTTATCACCCTCAATCAAGTCAAAAAATTCGGGCTCTATTACAAAGTAACCGCCATTTATCCAGCCCTCATCCAATTGAGGCTTTTCTTTAAAGCTTACAACTTGTGAACCTTCTATCTCTAATTCTCCAAATCGAGCCGCAGGTCTGACTGCTGAAACAGTAATCATCTTTCCGTGGCTACGATGAAACGCCAGTAACTTATCTAAGTCTATGTTTGCAACTCCATCACCATAGGTCAGCATACAGGTCTCGTTACCGATGAAAGACTGCATTCGTTTGACACGTCCTCCTGTCATTGAGTTTAAGCCAGTATCGACTAACGTCACTCTCCAGTCTAAACTCTCAGCTCCTAGTCTCTGAAAGGACCCATTGCTCATATCGATGACAAAATCTGTATTAATAGCGTGATAGTTGTAAAAAAATTCTCGAATAACCTCTGCCTTATAACCCAAGGCCACATAAAAATCCTTATGATTAAATTTTGCATAGGCCTGCATGATGTGCCAGAGGATTGGCTTTCCACCTATCGTGACCATCGGCTTTGGTACAACATCTGTATACTCTGAAAGTCTCGTCCCAAAGCCGCCAGCCAACAAAATCACCTTCATTTATTTACTCCAGTCAAAGTTAAAACTACCTATTTCGCAACGCTCAACTTCACCTTCGCTATGCAAAATATCAGCGATATTTAATATTAAACTTCCTTCTGGGCACAGGCCCTGAAACCCGAACCATACCCCAGGAGGAACTGTTAAGCGTGCATAGTTATCGATACCGATTTCTTCTATATAAAAATCATCATCTGAATCAGACTTGAACACAAATCTAACCTTACCAACGGGAACTATTAGATTCATAGTCATGAGAGTGTGCTTTTTCCAGGCTTTCACCGACTCATGCATCACACATGAAAAGTAAGCCTCTCCAAAGCAAGTAAAATTTGTATCAGTGTTTTTAAATCCATGCAGCACATCACCACCTGCAGTAGATATCTTTTTCAACGGCGTTAGGCTAATTCTGTTATTCATTATTGTGCCCACGCCGCTAGTCCAAGAGATTTTGCTATTGTTGTGTATTGCAGTATTTGACTATCAGTCATCGCACCCACCTGAGATGGATCTTTATAATAAGTCCGAAACCACTCTGACGTCATCCGAACAGTATCCTCGAAACCCATAGAGGCACACCAATGGAGCCTGTGTAACGCTTTGTCACAGTTCAACTTCAATAGCCCAGATTCATAAGGGCCATCATTCTTGTCGGACACATCTTCCCACCTAACCTCATCCCAATGCTTGGCCATTTCGTTGACTAACTCTTCAACACTTTGATTCTGATGTGCAGGAGGTCCAAAATTAAACGATTCGCCATGTAATTCCTCGCTTTCATAAAGCGATACAGCCAGGGATAAATATCCACTTAAAGGCTCAAGAACATGCTGCCATGGTCGAGTAGATTTGGGATTCCTTAACTGAACTATTCCGCCTTTTGACCAAGATCTTACGCAATCTGGAACGACTCTATCATCTGCCCAGTCACCTCCACCAATCACATTTCCAGCTCGAGCTGAAGCAATCCTTACTTCACTCAGCGCTGAACTAAAGTAAGATTTTTTATGTGAGCGAATAACTATTTCGGCAGCTCCCTTAGATGCACTATAAGGATCCGGGCCCCCTAATGCATCATTTTCACGATACCCCCACTCCCACTCGACATTGTCATAGCACTTGTCACTCGTAATAAATACGGCAGAGCATTTTTTTTCCAATTTACGTAATGCTTCTAAGACATTCAGTGTACCCAAGACATTGGTTTCATAGGTTTCAACAGGGTTACTATATGATTGCCTTACAAGCGGCTGCGCCGCTAAATGAAAAAGGTAATCTGGCTGCACCTCTTGAATAGCTAGGTCTAACGACGTTTTATCACGCACATCGATTCGTTTATCCTCAATTTTTAGATCTAGATTTGCAGACTTGAAATGGCTTGGAACCGTCGGAATATCAAAGGATATCCCTACAATTTCTGCCCCTAATACATTTAACCAGGCCGTTAACCAAGAGCCTTTGAATCCTGTATGGCCCGTTATCACTATTTTTTTACCCTTAAACGCATTTTTAAACATTTAGTTCACTCAACCCTTTATAAATGACACCTAGCTTTTCAGTGCCTTAAATCACCAAATCTAATTAACAACGGAATTCTCGATCACCAAAAATATAATTCAATGTTGAACTGTCTCACAGATGGATTAAATTGATCACTCACTGTTCTGTTTTACCTGTTATTACGTTGATTAACTCCATAAATTCACACACTTGATGGTCCTTGTGAGCAAAGTTTCAACGGCTATGTCGCACCCAGATTTGATTCCATACCTCTCCATTACCAAAAGAATCAGCAGCATCAAACATTTCTGCATGTGCTTTCACGTCCAACGTCAGTCCAGAATTTTCTAGAACCGCTGTACATTCCTCAGCTTGCCTCAGGAATTTATCGTTTATCTCTATAAGTACACTTTTCACAGAGGATAAAGTCTTTATGCCACCACGTAAAATCAAATGCTCAATTCCATCGACATCAATCTTAATATAATCAGGTTTGGTAATAAGACCCGATTCGATCGCAGAATCAATTGACATTCCCAGCGTGCGAAATTGGAAAATCTCGTCTAGTTCATTTCCATCCCAACCGTACTCTTGTCCAAACGAGGATAGGGCACCTCCCCAATCTGTCGTTGTCATATTTAATGTGTTCGCACCGGTGATATCCGACATGGCTATTGGAATAATTGTCACTCGATCTGTCAATTGGTTAGCAAAAATGTTGCGCGCTAAAAATTCCAAGTTGAAGACAGATGGTTCTATCGCAAAAACATTACAATTTCTTTTCGCTGCATAGCATGAATATAGCCCGACATTAGCACCCACATCCCAGAAATTGGACTCTGAATCAAACGAATCGATCCAGTCGAGCGTTTCAGGCTCTTTGATAGAAAATGTATCAGCCCGCATTTTATTAATGTTATTGACGCTAGATAGCATTAGTTCCACATCATTATGTTTCACTCTAATATTCTTTGTAACGAGCTCGGTTATATATGCTTCAGCAACCACTGCTGCGCCAGAATTGGCATCAGATATTTTAGCCAAAAACTTACCTATTCCTTTAAGAATAGTGCGAACTGTAGACTTTATGACCTTTATAATAATATTTCTCCTCAATATTATTCAATTACTAAAACTTTGACGGTACGCTATGACCCCTCAATATTTTTTTGACTAAACGAACACGCATTAACGCTGAGTACATGTCAACGAATCTGGATAATTGAGCGCAAGATTCTCGAATAGCTCAAGAATACATTAACCCACATCGACATGTATCGGCGGTATTTACTTCTTTCCATGATGCCCTTTTAATAGTCAACATCAATATATTCGACCCCGCGTTTTCCAAGACCAAGAATCTCAACATCATCGCCAGCACGTATTTTACTAACATCGGCTCAAGGCCTTACAGCACTTTTGCTTTATTTACAAATCCTTCTCTTAACATAGCACCACTTGCGCGCACAGCATCTTGCAAATTTATCTCTTCTCGCATACAACCATGATATGGGAACTCGATTTTGTTTCAGCGATCGTTTTCTGCATCAGAATCTTGTCCTCTTCGTCAGCCTGAGACAAAAAACTCTTCCAAAATCTATCAGTGATGAGATTCTCACTGTTAAGCATAATATCAATATCGAGCTTGCCTGGAGTAGTTATTTCGAGACACTCAAACCCTAATCTATTCAAAAGTATAGGGATTGATTTGGGATTGAAGAAGTTTAAATGATGTGGAGGGTAAACACACTTAGCATTTTCCCATAAAACTCTTATATCCACACCTGTACCCGACAGTGTGGTGAAGATAAATATATCCCCCGAATCCATAACATTGTTAAGGCTTTGGATAAACTCCTTTGGGGAGTGTAAGTGCTCAAACAATTCAAAACTTACAAATACCTTTTTCCCATGAGGCAGATCTGAAATCAAGATCGAATCAAGGAACTTTTCAATTACGGGCAGGCCTTTTTCCCGACAAACTTCAGCAAGTGTCGGCCCGGGCTCAATCACAACACAAGGAATTCCAACAACTTTTTGGATTTCCTCAGCAAAAATTCCATACCCACCTCCTATATCTATAATTGATTCAGGAGCAATATCTGAGCAAAACGTCGTTATGACGTCTCCTATCATTTTCGCCTTAGGCTTCCATAGCAACTCCCTTCTCGCATCAGCTGTTTCCTTGTAGAAAGTAGTTGCCCAAAATTCTACCGATGCAGATTCTGTATAGAACTTTTCAAAAGCTGATGATATGGGGCGTGGATTTACAAAAAGAGTCATGCATGAGGGACATTCTTCATATTGGAAACCAGACTTAATAAAGGCCGCGCTCCCCTTAGCGGAACAAGCAGGACAAGAACCATTTTCCCTTTCACAGCTACCGAAAAACAAATCGATATCTAGTTTTGCCAACTCAAGATACCTGTTAAAAATATCTTGCGGGCGAATATCTTCTTCTCTCATTTAATGAGTCCTATTGTCAATTTAATAACCCGAACTACTTTATACATAATAAAAATTTTACCTCACAAAAAAGTGCGGGTTTTACGCCAACCTGAACAAAACTTGTCCGTCTAACCTTCACAACTTTTGTCCTTGAAGCGTAAACGCCACATGCCCAAAGTAACTTGTTTTTTTACTTCATTTTCGTGCTAGGCCCACTGACTGAGTAATCCATCTACTTTAATCTCGTATGCGCTTGTTTATATATATAACATCAATCCAATCCGTCCTTCCATTCATAGGATTTTTTGCTATATGGCTGATATCAAACATTAAAAAATTATGAGGAAGAAGAAAGCGTTCAATATCAGAAAAAGATAAGCTGCGTTCGTAAAAATCATAAAACATTAACTCAGTTAGAATTACATCGACATTAGCCAATTTATCCCCTAAGCCCTCCAAGACTTCAGGCTCAAAACCTTGCGTATCAATTTTCATAAAATCTATATGCAAATTGGGGTCAATTGACTCAATATATTCGTCAAGTCTTATCACTTTGACCTCCCTATCATTATTCAAGGTACTGACATAATTTTCTTTAGCATCTGCACCTTTATCTTTTAATCCCACTATATTAGTAGAGTCCTTACTTTCAATATTTATTCGATTGAAGCCCGAAATTCCAGAATTAATGTCATGGGTATAAAACGTCGTAGCTTCATTTGAAAGATTCCCCACCGCACAGTCATTAATCAGAACTAGGCCATCTTTAGAGAATTGATTTGCTGCATCTAAGAGACTTTTCTGACATTCCTCCTGAGGCTCGAAGCAATGAATAACTGAGTTTGGCCACCACCTTTTGAAGTCATGTAAGCTACTACCATTATTCGCTCCAACGTCAAATATTAAAGGACTGGAAGTTTTAATTAGCGACTTAAGAGTGGCTTCTGTATCCCATTTTGCCATATACTCCGTGGTTCGTTGCTCGTTTTTACCTTGGTTGACTGGCAAGATTTTCATAGATTCTCCTCACTAACCTTTATTTAATTTAAGTTAAGCCTTGTCAAATATTATTTAATAAAGATGCTTAAAGCATCTCTACTACATTCTAAAAAACAGTATTACCTCTTCGAAACATAAATCATAAAATCACAATGGTCCTTAATTTTAGAATCCTACAACGTTCAACCATAATCTTCAAAATCATAGGTTTACATTTTTAGCTATTATCTCTTTATGGAACTTGGAGCATCCAATGAGGAAAAGCTATGAGTTATTTATACCTAATATATTTTTCCACTTGCTAAGATTAGTATCAAAATTCGTAAAATAGATATACTTTTCACTAACGACGTTCTGATTGCAAATTGCTTGAACAAACTTAGCCAACTCGCAAGGTGTTTTGACAAACTCAACTCCTTGAATACCTCTCAAAGCACTCATATTGAGGCTCTTTGGATCCAAACATGTAGCAACCGGCACACCCTTGCAAAAGGCGTCAACTGCAGCCGAGGTTACGGGTCCTGAAAATACTATGTCACATTCATTAAGTAGTTTATTAATGGCATCCCTTTTCACCTCAAAATCTAAGCCTGGATAATCAGCTAGGGAGAAATTAGAAGCAGGATGCGGTTTGACTATGATCTTCGTCTTGTCTGGGAACAGCTTGAAGGCATCTTGCAGTAATTGCATTTGCATTTTTGCTTGTCGCGGCAAATATTCACATACGACTAATATATTTAAACCACTTTTTATAATTTTTTCTGGCGCCTCATCTTCAACCAAATGGAAGTAGCGTAATGCCTCCGCCTCTTGTAAAGCATTCGCTGGATATCCTCCATGCTCTAAGACATACTTCATAACGGGGCCATTGTATGCGATCGTATCAGGCATAGGTAACGAAAACGGAGACTCCTGAACATATGTACGAGAGTCAAAAAAATACCTCAGATCCCAAAACCTGACAGTCGTATGAGGAACAGCCACTAAATGACCATGTTTTGAAGATTTCCATGCATTAATTAAACAATATTCCCAACTTTGATTTTCGCAAAGGTATACTCCAAAGGCCTGCTTGGGCAAACGCTCAAGTGCCATCTCGATTAAATTTAGGTGTAAAAAATTACTTAGGCCTATCTTTCCATAAAATGATTCTCTTAATTCATCTTGAAATAATGGCCAAAAATTAAGGTCGGAACAATGGAGATCTTTCGCCTTTACGCCACTGACTCTTGCATCAACTTTTTTAAAAAGCTGGGACATCCGTAACCATTCATACAAAGTCTTTAGCAACAGCGAAAACGTTATAAAGGAGTCCAGTGTTGCGTGTTGCTGATGTGCAACCTCTGCTCTATTAAAGTCACGCACTTTATCCGCTGCTTTTTTTGCGGAGGGGAGCCTACCACTTTTTACAAATAGATGGAGCCAGCTCGTATTAATCTCTTCCTGCCTAAAGGTATTAATAAGAGGCCCCCAATAATTACTCTCATAACCATCATCAGAAACTTTACTTGATGTGAGATTAGTAAGATAAGAGAAAAACGTAACCTGCGACTTGCTGTTACCCCACTCATCCAATCCAACACCACGGAGCGACCAACGTTTAAATGTATAATGTATCAACCACACTAACCCTTGCAGTCGTAACGGAAGCCACTTGTAGATAATTTTATCTGACGATGATTTATTACAGGTAGCCGGAAAGACTTCCACTTCAAGCTTTATATCACAGTGCGCACAAATAGAGCGGATACAAGCAGGTAAGTTTTTATTTGACGTTACTAGCTTGATTGTATTGACACATTTCCCTTTAATCCAATCATCAAGAGCCAAAAGACGTATGGCGTCATAAATATGTGGAGATTGCTCAAAGTTACACTTTCTAGCAATGGGCATCATCCACCAGTAGCTTAGGCCATTCCGAACGGCTAAAAAATCTAATAAAGATTCACTTCCAATTTTTGTTTTACCTAAATTATAGACCCAATCTAGATATCTTTCCCTCAAGACATCCGACTTTTGTTCTACAAGCTCTGGAATCGAAATAGAATTTCTCGAAGTTTTCTTTTCAAATCGCTGCCAAGATAGGGTAGCTCCATGAAAATCTTTGGGTTCAGAATCCAAATCCCAAACCATTATGTCCAGACCCTCTCTCTCTGACATATCGATCATGTAAATCCAATATAAATATAAATAGTGAGGTAATTCATCCAACAATGCTTTGTTGAGAAAAGAAATACTCGATAGAGCAGTTTACATACTTATAAATCATCAATAAAAGAACTCGATTCCAAACCCTCGATCGCAGCCAACCCCATAGCCAGTATTGCTTCCGAGGAACTGCCGCCAATATGGGGGGTTGCTATGAAGTTATCTAGGCCTAATAACCTGAGATTATCTGGTGGCTCTTGGGAGAACACGTCAAAGCCAGCACCACCAAGTCGATGCTCTTGGAGCATCTCAAACAACATAGTCTCATCAACAAGCCCACCCCTAGCAGTATTGATAAGAATTGAAGTGGGTTTCATCAAAGATAGCTTTTTCGCTGACATCAAATTAATCGTAGTAGGGATCAGAGGGATATGAAGTGACACTACATCAGAACAAATGAGTAGTTCATCTAAAGCAATTGGCTGAATATTATATTCATTATAAAATTCGGGATAATTCAAAACATCATTTACTACAATTTTACAACCAAACGGATGAAGTAGCTGAATTAAATCCTTTCCGACATTACCGCAACCGATGATACCAAACGTTTTTTCAGACAACAGCCGACCTTTTAACTGACTCCACCCTCCTTTCCTAACAAGTTGATTTGCTTCATTCACGCGACGAAGCAACATTATAGCGAGAGCTAAGGTTAACTCTGAGACTGATCGCCGATTTACTCCAGGCGTCCAGCCCAGTCGCTTGTTATATTTTTTCATAGCATTTAGGTCGATCATATCCAAACCGACGCCGTATTTTCCTATTACTTCTAGTTCAGGTAATGCCGATAAAACATAGCTATCTATAGTTTCTAGTGCAGTGATCGCCATATTGCTTCCCTTCAAAAATTCAATAAGCTCATCACCCTCCATTTTAGTTCCAGTATCATTAAATTTTACATTACAATATCTGCTCAATAATTCATCCCGCAACAAGGAATTTGTCGAGAAGGATCGTGAGCATACGGCTACTTTTGCTGTCTTATTCATAGATTAATATTATCCAAAAGAGCTTCATTGTTTGCACCAATGACGTTAAGTGAATACTTCTCTGCAAGGTTAATTGCCTCATAAACTCCACCAGCACCTTCTAAAATAGCCAAACCAGCAGCTACATCCCAAATCATTATTTGACTCTCAAAATACACTTCAGATGATCCTCTTGCTATGTTGAGCAGAGAGATAGAGGCACATCCCAGCATCCTTACTTTCGAAAAACCGCCAATATTTCTCCAAAAAGACTTTTCACTAGTACCTTTAGACATATTTAAACGAACGGGAAATCCAGTACATACACTCGAATAAGCTATATCAGTCTCCCTTGATACATGTATCCTCGTTGACTCACTGAAAGAACCAAACTTCTTACCACCCCAAAATAGCTCATCAGAGTCAACTGCATAAATGACACCGAATACTGGGTTTTCACCGTCCCACAAGGCAATAGATACAGAACAGGGGCCTAAATCTTTTAAATAGTTATATGTCCCATCTATCGGATCAATAATCCAAAGCAAACCGCTTTTATCTTCGCCATCTATGAGCCCCTGCTCTTCACTTAATATGGTAATCCTTGTCGATCTAAGCTCGTCAATAATCATGTTTTCGGATATCGTATCCATCTCTGCTTTAATTTCTTTTTTATTTTTTTGGTCAAAATTAAAGACATTTTTCCCATGTTTTTTGTCTCTTACCTGCCTTCCAGCCTTCGAAGCTGCGACCTTAGCGATATCAAGTAACGATAATAAATGTCCATTCATATTTTTTAGAACCACCGATATTAGGCATAGAGTAAATATATCCACAGATTAAAACTGCTTACGTAGCGTGATATATAATCAGGAAACAGCGTATTCTTTTCTCCCAATAATGAGGTCACATATACTTAATAGCCATATTTGATGTATGCCCTCAATAATATTGTAGGCTCTAGAATCAACCCAAAAGTTAATATCACCAATTTTAGCCAATGCATTTTCACAAGAAAAACCAGTAAAGGTAATTACATTAATGTCATTACCCTTAGCATACTCTGCTGCCCTAACAATATTTTCAGATGTACCACTAGAGCTGATTAAAACGAGTGTATCTTCCTTTTTACCATAAAACTCTACCGCCTTCTTCAACCAATTTTCATATCCGAAATCATTTGCAAAAGCAGTAATAAAAGCCGATTCGTTAAAATTCACAGAATTGATATTGCCCTGTTTGGTAAAATCAAGAGATGCATGATTTGCAATCGAAGCACTAGCACCATTCCCAGCGAACATCAACTTCCCCGAATTCTCTTTTGTTCGTAACATCATGCTTTTGGCGTTTATGATGTCGTCAAAATTATCAAATTTTTTCAGAATTTCGACAGAATCAAGATAATAATCCGTTAAAAATTCAATTTCTTTATCATTTTTCATGCTAATACTTCTCCTTTTATTTTAGAATTGACCGGCTATAGAGCTTTAGGTTGGTCATCTGGATTGGGGATACTAAATTTTGATCTCCAAATCGGATCTGCATAATAGATTCTGTAAACCAGCTCCATAGTTTTCAAAGCATCATCAGAGGTCCCACTTGTAATCATCACGTCATCAGATATTGATCTGGCAAACATATCTATCTCGTCCTGCCAAGATGGATCGGAATTGTAGCGAGTAATTTGTTCTTTAGGGTCTCCGCTATCAAGTTCATGATTAACTTCGCTGACGGTTAAAGTCTCTGAGCCATAACTCTTCGTTCCCGATAAGATTCCACCCAAGATCAAGCTACCAGACTCTAAGTTTATTTCTAAATTAAATTTATGCCTCCATTGGGTAGCAGATGAATTAATCATAGCGATTACTCCAGACTCAGACTGCATAATTGCATAGGCATTGTCTTCTACATCAAACCCCCAGTGGTTATTTGACAAAAAGCTTTTTACATCGTAGAACTCACCGGCAAATAACCTCATTAAATCTATCATATGAATTCCTTGATCTAGAAGCACCCCACCTCCCGCTACCTCTCTTTTGGTTCTCCAATTTGATTGATTAAAGGTGACTATTTTTGATTTACCATACATCCCTCGCATATTAATAATACTACCTAGTTTGCCACTACGGACTATCTGTAGCGCGCCTCTAATCGAATCATGGTACCTATGATTGAATCCATACATCAGCTTTAGTTTGGGATATTTTTTCTCAATGTGAATCACTTTTCGAATGTCCTCGACATCTCTGCCTGGCGGTTTTTCACAAAAAACATGAAGGCCTGCCTCGAGTCCGGCGATTGTAACCTCAGCATTTATATCATTAGTCATACAGACAAAGAGGATGTCCAAGCTTTCCTTTAGCAACTCTCCGTAATTAGAAAGGTATTTAATACATCCCAAAGCATCTCGAGACTCATAAGGATATCGATCACAAACCGCTACTACCTCGAGCATAGGGTTATTGTCGATACACTTGTGCCGCCTCTGGCCGACGATACCATACCCGGCTATCCCAACTTTTAGTTTTTTCATGATTACTTCATCCATAAATAGCGTTGTTGAAACGATGTTTCTTTTTAACGGTGAAGTGCACTTTTAACTTTTTTTATCTGGCAAATATTTTGACGTCTCATCATCTTTTTCTAACCATTGCCCAGCTTCCTCGAGTTCCGCAGGCGTATCCACTCCAATCATAAAACGTTCAACCGGCACCATCCGAACGTTTCCACCGTTTTCTATGACACGATTTAAATCTACAGATTCGTGTTTTTCTAAGCACGTTTCTTCCATCGCATTAAAGTTCAATAGCGCATCTCTAGTAAAACCAATAATGCCTGTTTGCATAAATCGGGGTAAGTCATCAAAATTTTTCCAATCTGATGGAATCGCCTCTCTTGAGAAATAAAGCGCATTACTATTTTTATCAAATACAACTTTTACATTATTTCTATCGGAAAATGCTTGATCACTCCTAAAACGGCTCATGATATTAGCTATCTCAACGATTGGATGGTCGTTGAATATATTAATAACTTTTTGAATATCACCACTAGACACTAGCGGCTCATCTCCCTGCACCATCAAAACAACATCGATCAGTTCATTTGTTTTTTTCTCAATTAGCTCTAAGGCCTCAGATGTCCTCGTCGAGGCCCGATCATGACTATGTGATGTCATAATCACTTTACCTCCAATGCTCTCGACATATTTTGCGATTTCAAAATCGCAGGTTGCAACATATACTTCGCTGAGGCCAGGCGTTCTTTTCGTACGAAAATAACAGTGGCCTAGGAGAGGCATACCCAAAATTGGCTCCAACGGTTTCCCGGGAAACCGGCTCGCGCCCATTCTAGCTGGAATAATACCAATAGCTTTCATCAGTTGAATCTCCTTTGTTATTTCTTAATGGCTGATCTGGCACTCACATCTAACATCCTTATATCAACACTGTATGCAATAAACTCAAAGCCTTCACCTAAAGCCTTATTTAACTGATCAAGGTCTGGTTCCACAATATGTATCCCAGGAGATACTCCGGCTTCTCTGCCGGCAGCTAATATCTCGTCTTTAATACTAGTAAATTCAGGATTTTCAAATTCTCCAGGAATACCCATCGAACAAGATAAGTCATATGGACCTATTATGAATCCATCAACTCCGTCAACTGCAAATATTTCACCCAGTTGACTGACGGCACTTATATGCTCGATTTGAACTATCACAGTTGGTTCAGTTTTTTGCCATTCATAATAAGCTTTAAAAGACGATTCTGAGCCAAACCTTTGTGCTCTTGCAAGGCCAACACCCCTATTTCCCGCAGGCTCATATCTAGTGGCGGCTACTGCTTGAATAGCGTCATTTGCTGAACATACCATTGGTACAACAATCCCATGCGCACCAGCGTCCATGACTCGTTTTATTTGATCACAATTGTTGGAAGTCAGTCTCACCAGAGGTGAACAACCACATAAGTCAATCACCCGGATCAGTTCACCTGCTTGATCGATAGAAATAGTACTATGTTCCAAATCAACTACCAGCCAATCATAACCAGCTGATGCAAAGATTTCTGCAATAGTTGGATGAGATAAAGAAATCCAAGACCCAATTGTGACTTTTCGCTCAAGCAATTTACTTTTAATCATATTTTCCTCGGTAAACGTGCGTATTTTCTTTTTCAACATATCGAGGTTATCTTAACACTCGAGACCAATACATTTGGTCGACTAATTGAACTTAACTTAAACGTAATATTTTAGATTCGCTGACTAAAACTGAAACTAAGAACACCAGATGCTCACCATGGCGCCATGTAAGCTATACTCTCTCCAGCGTATACGATAAATTATGGAAAATCCTGTATCCGCAAAACCATCATTACTGGTAGATGTGAAGTTAAAAACGTACGAACATTATCGAGAAATCGATTGCAAGAGTAACTTAAATCGAACGCCTATACTCAAAATATCACTTCGAGTCTGACCAATTATACAAGGGAATAAAAATATTCCCATACCAGATAGGATGATGTAACAGATTAATGCCATAAACATTATACTTGATGTCGAAAGGAAACATCCCAAGACTAGCATACATAAATAATGGACAATGAAACCCGCGCCGACAAAAAAACCTAGCGCTGAAAACTGGAATGAGAGCTTATATTTCCATTTAAATTTACGCGCTAAAAATAAAGACGAGACATTAACACCTATAACTTGAACCAGAACCATTTTCACTGCAAGCCCAGACGCACCTAGTGACATACCAGGAATGTATGCATCTTGTGGAGCTAAGGCAAAATAAGACGCTCCCAAACCCAAAAGCATAAAAAAACTACCAATCACAGTATACGCAGCAATATTTTCGGTCGCATAATACATAGCAGCATTTATCTGCCCTAAAGCCTGGTGAACAGGATAAAAAAGCATGATCATTAAAGCTATAGACCCCTCGACATATTCTTCGCCTAAAAGCAGATATACTATTTCATCAGCCCATGGAACTAATAATCCAACAAACAAACATCCTGCAACGTATATAAGCCTGGACGTTTTCAGATACAGAAGCCTTACATAATCAAGATCACCTGATTTATTCGCCTCCGCTATCTCCTTCCAAAAGATTCGAAGAATCGCTGAAGTGACCAAGAGTACTACACCTGAAATTTGTGTCGCCACGGCAAAATAGGCCTGTTCTAAAGATCCGCCCCAGCTCTGTAGCATCCACCTATCACCAAAATCGTGAGTAAAAGATAACCAACCATATGGAATGAGCGGTAAACAATAAACGGCAAACATTTTGAATACTTTGGCAAAGCGATCAGGCTTGTTATTTCCAGCACTGATAGCTCGAGAAGAAGGCCTGTACAAGGAAAACGCTAGCCAGCTAGCGACACCAAACTCAATTATGGTAGCCCCGAGGACCAGAGGCACAGCCAACGTACCTGTATACCACAAAGCTACTACGACAAGAAAATGAACTAAAAATATGCTGACAGCAATAGCCTGGATTTTCTTGGTTTCACGTGCAGCATCCGCCATTTGAACAACATCTGCCCAGATCGTGTTTTGCATAAAAACGGCAATCAACGCCAGGATGAGTAGTGTCTTTTCCGTATCACCCCAAATTTCCTCTAATAAAGACCCTGGTATCAGAAAGAAAATTATCGTGATAATCACAATTAACTGAAATGCGATCCAACCCCAATAGTAAGAAATGAATTTTGTACTTTTTGGGCTTTGAGAAATAAATGTAAAGAACGCAGCAGAACTAGACATATCGGTCAACGCTTTTAAAGCAGCAAAAGAACCAATTAAAAATGCCATTCCACCAAAATCTTCCGGTCCTAGCCATCTTGCTAACAACATAGTCGTGACAAAATTCAAACCACTTTTGACTATGTTGGTAGATATAGTAATGATGAATCTATCCGCAATACTATCCTTTACTTCTTTCTTATATGATCTCAATTTCGAGCACACATACTTCTATCTCATTCGTTTTTGGAATATCAACACTTAGGACGGAAAAATCTTTTACTTAACTTCTCCTCAGCAGACCTTTGAGATTTCCCATTTGATCAACGATAGGAAGCAATCGAATAAAAAAAGAGCTTCTAAAAATCTCATTACCAGCGGAAATTTCCCCTTCACAGATACTAAAAAAATTTTGGTTCATAACTTCTCGTACAGGGATCGTAAGCATATGATGACTCAACAGAATTTTTCTAATATCCCCATCGGACACAGTCCCAATTACTTTATCCCCTTTAATGACAACTACAGTCCCAAATCCATTTAACTCGATTTTCTCTAAAGCATCGAATGCTGAATGTTCTGGATTAATGGTAAACATCGCTTTCTCTTGGATTGTTAAATTGCTCATTTTTACCTCAGAATAGAAAAAATAATGTTAATAAGTTAATGATTTTGTCAAAAGTTTTTCATCTATATCTATATTTTTCAGTATTTTTACGATCCGCTCGCTTGATTTTCCATCACCATATGGGTTTTCGATCCCTTCTAGACTTTTTCGGAAATTAGGGCTGAGAGCGCACTTAATGGCCTCGCAAATATCTCCGACCTCATGACCACAATTAATCACGTTTCTTCCTTGCATTCGACCAATTTGACGCCTTCCTATATTTACAGTTGGGAGGCCAAATGTTGGAGCTTCTAAAAGTCCGCTAGATGAGTTACCAACAATAACCGATGCAGATGCTAAAAATCCTGCATAGTCTTCACGCTTAACATTCCTATAAACACTAACCTTAAGACCCGTGTGAGACTCAATCGCCTGCTGAACTGCTACTGATCCCGCATCGCTGTTTGGTGCTATTAAAATGGCGGGCAGATCTATATTTTTGATTGCCTCAAGCGTATTTCTCATCTGCTCACCAGACTTATGGTGTTCCTCTGTAACAGGATGCTGAACTATCAATATATATTCTTGCCCTACATCAAAATTATAAAGCTCATTAAGAGTTTTTTTCGACGTAACATCTCCATTGACAAATTCATCAAGCTGAGGAGCCCCCACATTGTGTATCCGCTCAACTTGCTCACCAGTTCTTTCCAATCGAACCGCTGCATCTTCATTCGCAGCAAAATGAATATGCGCATATCGAGCTAACGCATGACGCGTCAATCCATCGACATTACCAGAAACCTCACCTGCTTGAATGTGTGCAACAGGGATGTTCAGGTGAGCGCCAGCCATAGCCCCCATAAATTGCTCACCTCTATCACCTGCCAATAGGATAATATCCGGATTTGATTGCGCAAGAATATCTACAATAGATAGACCAAACAGACTCAATGACTTCATCATACTGGATGGCGTATATCCCGCCAAAGTATTTAGTGTCGAATACTTAACCTCAAAATCATCTTCTTCAAAGGCCTTAACAGAATAACCAAATTCAGGCAGAAGATGCATATTTGTGGCTACGATTTCATAGTCAATACCGGGAGTTTTATTGATAATTTTCAGTATAGGCCTTATGTAACCATACTCGCCCCGTGAACCAGTAATAAATAAGATTTTTCTCATAGTTAGACCAAATCCGACCAATCTAGAAGAACATTCTCACTAATATCTTTTGCAGCAACACGGCCGATTATCTCACCCATTAATTTTGCTGGAATCCCAGTTCCAGGCCGTTTACTCCAAATCATATCCTCTGTGATCGTTGTACCCTTAGTAATCGTGCAACAAGACACTATTGATCGAAAAGCCCATGCCCTAATATCACTTTCTCTCTCATGAATTTCTTTGATGTCACCAGAGGCGGCTTCTAAAATTCTAATTCCATCAACGAGCTGTCTCAATTCATTAAAATCAATAGAAACAGCTTGATCAGGGCCTGGAGTTAATTTATTAATTATTACATGCTTTTCTACTATTTTGGCGCCTAACATAACCGCGCCAAAACAAGTGTACAAGGATGGAGTATGGTCGGAATGACCAATCACTGCCGATCCGAACTTCTCCTGCATACGATTAATCACATGCAAATTAATATCCTCATAAACTGGAGGATATTCAGACACACAGTTAGTTAGAGCTAACTGTGCACCCGCATCAATAAGCGAGGAATACGTATCCTCTATTTCATCAAAGGTACACATACCAGTTGATACAATCATAGGCTTACCAAATTTCGTCATCTTGAGTAGAGACGGGATATCCGTCATTTCGCCTGAACCTATTTTAATTACATCAAGAAGGTTTTCTCTGTTCAACTCTTCCGCTGCCTTGTAAGAAAACGGTGTGCACATATACTGAATCTGAACTTCGTCACAATATCCTTTGAGCTCTATGTGCTGATCTAAACTTAATGCATTTTTCACTAAGAAGTCGTAGAGAGGCTCCGTCATATTATCGGAGGTTGGAGATTCCTGAAGCATCTCTTCATAAGGCAAATGATGCTGAAATTTAATAGCATCGGCGCCAGCTAGTTTCGCCAATCGAACCATCTCCTTCGCTCTCACCATACATCCAAGATGAGCATCACCGCCCTCTGCGATTATAAATGCTGGGCAATCATCACCAACTAATTTTTTCCCAATTTTAAAATTTGGCATGCTTTTTCCTTAACAAATTGCTATGAATAATTTAAATTTTTGATAACCGCCTCAGCTATCATTAGATCGATAGGTGTATCTATATCAACTGAAGACTCGAATGACATATGAAAGAGTTCACAATTATCTAAGGCATAGAACATATTTTGATCAAACAAAAATTGAGTCTCAGTAATATAAATCGAACCATTAATAAACCAACAGTCAGCGAAGTCCTGCCTGCGAACAACAAAAGATTCTTTTCTATCAAAACAGTATCTAAACCCCTGGTCATGCTGGTAGATAAAGTCTGAGGGGTGTTGAATTGGAACAGATACGCCAATTAAACTTTTTTTAGAGGACTTTTTAAACAACTCACAAGCCTCATTCAACTCACCCAATGATCTGATCGGTGAAGTCGGTTGAAGTAGAAAAATTGCATCAGGTATCTCACCTTTAAGATCTGAGTAACTGCCAACGGCATGCTTGACTACATCAAGGCTTGATGCCTCATCTGTCGCAAGGTCTAATGGTCTTTGAAGAGCAATGACCCGATCATCTATACTGCGAGCAACAGACAATATCTCATTGCTATCTGATGTCACTAAAACATCGCAAAAGCAGTTACTATCGAGAGCCTTTCGTATACTGAAATCGATTAGGGGCCTATCACATAAGCTGACTAAATTTTTATTGGGTATCCCTTTTGAACCACCCCTTGCAGGTATGACCGCTAATATTTTCATCTGTTACACACGGGATTCAAGACCCGTTTGACAGCAGCATTTAAAAAAATTAAAAGACTAAGTCCCACGCTCTTAATCGGTTGACTATCGGTAAGAATAAACAACCTTTGAATATCTAATTCTCCAACACAATCCCATGAATCTAACGTATTCATTCCAAGCTACCCCACTATAAAATCCGTTTTAAGACAATTAAAATTTTTCAAAGCTGATCTATAGCTTCCTTTAGCGACACTATCATATAGTCAAAATCATTTTCAGACAGCCAATGATGAAAAGGTAGGGAAACCATATTGTCAAAAAACCTGTCTGTTTCTGGAATATTCGCATCCCCATACCCAGCTTTTTCAAATAGAGGATATCGATTTAAAGGGTAGTACTGAACTATCGCTTGAATCCCAAAATTGTACGCTAACACAGAAATTAAATCAGTACTGGTTGCCTTAGAGCTTTCAAATCGAAACGGCAGAAGATGGTGCGTCGACAGATAGCCCTCAGGTATGTATTGTAATTTCACCTCTTTATAACTAGCCATTTCCTCTTGAAATTTATAAAACCTTTTTCTTCTATCAACATTTAAAACATCGATTCGAGGAAGCATTGTTTCCCCGAGAGCACACTGGACCTCACCAATGCAGAAATTATTTGGCCACACTCCATCGATATCAAAATCGATATTAATCATCGCCGGCTTCCAATAATGCTCACGATTACTAGGAAAAGGGGCGTGACCATTGTGCCTCAGCCCCGGAATTACTTTGGCCCATTCTTCGTTGTTACAACACAACATCCCACCTTCTCCCAAAGTTGAGATATTTTTGTGACTCTGGAAACTAAAAATACTCATATCCCCAAAACTACCAACCCTTTTACCATCTATAGTCGCCCCTATAGACTGCGCGCAGTCCTCTATCACCACTACTCCCCTATCCTTTACAGCGTTATTTATTTCACTCATCGGCGCAGGAAGACCGTAAAGATGGACTGCTATGATAGCTCTCGTTTTAGGTGTGATTAATGATTTAATTGAGTCTATATCAATTACCCAGGTATCCGGATTAATATCAGCCCAGACAAGCTTGGCTCCATGTTTGGCAAATGGGTATGCGCTTGCGCAATAAGTGTGAGCTGGACAGATAACTTCATCGCCCGGCTGAAGTTGAAGCAAAATTGCTGCTAACTCTAAAGCTGCTGCGGCAGAACTGGTTGCAAACGAGTACTCAACACCCGTATATTCCGCAAACTTGAGCTGGAAGGAGTCTTGGAGCGGTCCCTGCGTATACGTTCCAGTAGAATTCATGGCCGCTAGAACTGCTGACTTTTCTTCTTCGCTATACTGGGCTCCAACTCCTGCGAAAGGAACCTTAAATTCAGGTAATCTCATTTCCCACTCCTTTATTATCAAGCTTCATGTCCAAAAATTCAATTATTTGAGCAGACGCACTGCCGTTCCCATATGGGTTGTGAGACTCGCTCATAGCCTTATAGAGATTATCATCGAACAACAACGCTCGGACGTTCCGCACAATGTTTTGACAACCTGTACCAACCAACTTCACGGTTCCAGCTGAAATCGCTTCTGGTCTTTCAGTATCGTCTCTCATAACCAGAACAGGCTTCCCCAAGGTAGGAGCTTCCTCTTGAATACCTCCAGAATCCGTCAAGATCAAATAAGCTCTATCCATCAAATAGCAAAACGAAAGATACTGTTGCGGATTTATTAAAAATACATTGTCCAGACGACCTAAGATTCTATTCACTGGCTCTTGAACATTGGGATTCAGGTGGACAGGATATAAAATCTGAGTATCGCGAGCTGTGGTAGCAATTTCCCTCAAAGCTTTACAGATCGTTTCGAACCCACTACCAAAATTTTCACGCCTATGCCCAGTTACCAAAATTAATTTTTTATTACGATCAAGGAAATCAAAGTCTGAATCTAAGCTCGACAACAAGCCTTTATCACACTGTAACTTTTCTCTCGCCATTAATAGAGCATCGATTACTGTATTACCTGTAACTTTAATAAAATCTTTATTCACTCCTTCGATCATAAGGTTGTTTTTAGAGGCTACAGTAGGAGCAAAGTGATAGTTAGTTATGATACTAGTTAACTTCCTATTGCCTTCCTCGGGCCAGGGTGCATAAATATTACCCGTGCGGAGCCCAGCCTCAACATGTCCGACCTTTATTTGTTGATAATAGGCTGCTAAGGAAGCCGCTAATGTTGTATTAGTATCTCCGTGTACCAAGACTATGTCGGGATCAACCTCCTCTAGAATTGGTTGCAAACCCAGAAGTATATTTGCTGTTACTTCATGCAAGGTCTGACGAGAGTTCATGATATTAAGATCAAAGTCAGGTTTTATATCAAACAGCTCCAACACCTGATCAAGCATTTCTCGGTGCTGCGCCGTTACACATACCTTAGATTCAAACCTATCATCAGCCGCGAGTGCGCGAACTAATGGCGCCATTTTAATTGCCTCTGGCCGAGTCCCAAATATCGTTAATACTCTGTGCATGCAAGTATAACCCTCTTCCCTATAATAAAAGTTGTTCTTTGAAGATTCGTGAGACCTTGAAATTTGGCTTATTTTGGAAATCCTTAATAGAATTTACATCGGGATTGTGGACGCTAAATGACACCTTTAGTTGGAAACTATCACCCCTGGATTAAGCAAATTTTTCTCATCTAAAGCATTCTTAAGTTGAGCCATCAATTGCCTCTCAATTGGATGCCGAAGAGTGTCCGCTAGGGTCACTTTAGATCGACCAAGACCATGCTCGGCGGCGAAGCTACCTCCCATATTGCTTGCTAGTCTTGTAATCTTGGTGGCAATTTCATTCTCTTGTCCTGAGAAGTCTTTCTGCCCAATGGGCGGAGACAAATTATAGTGAACATTTCCGTCGCCAAGATGACCAAACGCGTTAATTCGCACACCATCCAAAAGTTCAAAGCATTGCTCATTCGCGACCTTTAGAAATTCACCTATCGAGCCTGGTGGAACTGAGATATCGTGCTTCAGCTGCGCACCAAGCCGCAGCTGCCCCTCGGGTTGCTCTTCACGCAAACGCCAAAACACTGCTCGTTGGGCTTCTGACTGCGCTAGCGCTCCATCTACAACCATTCTCTCACCCATACCCCACTCCATGACCTCGTTTAGTATAGAGTCAAGCGGCACTTGCATCGAACCTGAGCCGGCTTCTACGAGAAGATAAAATGATGCTCGACTTTGTAACGGAAAAACAAGCCCAGGGATATTTGCAAGGGCGATACCCAAACCAACATCCGAAAAGAACTCCATTGCGGACAGAAACTCTCCACCCTCCGATCTTAATTTTGATGCCAATTTAAGCAGCGCTGACGCATCTCTCACCGCGAGCAAAGCCGTGAGCTGCTGTCTCGGTTCCGCTGATAGTTTTAGGATGGCTCGCGTCACGATCCCAAGACTTCCCTCTGATCCACAGAAAAGTTTCCGCAGCTGATAGCCTGCATTGTCTTTCTGTACGGCGCGCATCCCGTTCCATACACTGCCATCAGCTAGGACTACCTCCAATCCTAGTACCAAATCTTGCATCATTCCGTAACGAAATGCATGGCTGCCACCGGCATTTGTAGCAACCAACCCACCAATCTGAGCGCTTCCCTCAGAGCCTAGATGCATCGGAAACATCAAGCCCGTCCCTTCCAAAGACTGATGTAATTGCTCCAGAATAACCCCAGCCTCCACCGAGATACTGCCGCTGGATAAGTCTGGAGATGAGATCGCATTCATTCGGCCAAGTGAGATTATTACGCCTCCGGGTTCACCAAGGACTCCCGCCCCAACAAGACCAGTATTTCCACCCTGGGGAACAACTGGAACACCCTCAGCCTGACAAAGGCGAAGCACCTCAGCCACCTCAGCGGTTGATTTTGGGCGTGCCACACCCAAAGGAACTTCACCATATTGATCCAACCAATCTCTTTGCCATGGCTGACACTCCTCAGGACCGATCCAACCCTTAGGGCCAAGCAACGCTATAAGCTTTGTAGATAATACATCCACTATTGGATTCTCAGATGAGTCATTTTTTTGCAAAATGCAGGCATCCTCGGTAGTTGATAACGGTTAAGATTCAAGAAATACGCACACAGACCTAACAATTGATAATAGCCTTTATCGCTGGCTAGATTCCAAACGTCTACTTGATAGAATCAAACTCTATCGCATCAAGTCTGAGACCAAACTGACCTACCACCCTTGCCGCTGATTCATTGGCCAACTCTGCGGCCCATTTAAAATCGCAGCCCGCGGTCACTGCATATAAAAAGGCACCGGCAAACATATCGCCAGCGCCATTTGTGTCAACCGCATCGGCCGGTACACCCGGCACACTGACCGTTTCTTGACCATCAAAGATAATTGCACCCTGGGCACCGTCAGTCACGGCAAATGCTTTCGCGCTCTGTTTTAATGCTTCACAGGCCTCATCAACTGTCTCGGTCTGGGTAAAGGCCAGGGCCTCATCCTTGTTACAAAACACAAGGTCAACACCAACACCGATTACAGCACGTAGGTTGTCCGCAAAGATTTGCGCCACAAAGGGATCGGAAAGGCTCAGTGCCACTTTAACACCAGCGCTTTTAGCTTTGGCTACGACATCTTTTATCAAGGCTGCCCGTGCATCGTCAGTAAGTAAATATCCCTCGATATAGAGCCACTCCGACTCAAGCAAGGCAGCCTCATCAATTTCTCTGCCGGTGAGCTGCTCGGATGCACCAAGGTAGGTGTTCATTGTCCGCTCGGCATCGTCCGTGACCATTACAAGACACTTTCCAGTGACGCCCGCCTCAGGAGAAGCCGTGGAGTCAGCAAGATCGCCAACAAAGTGTTGACCGTCATCATCAGCGGCGACCTTGCCGCTAAAAAAGGTTTTTGAGCCAAAGTTTGCCGAAGCGATGACCGTGTTACAGGCGGAGCCGCCAGACTTTTTCATTAGGTGGTGCTTGTCTGCACTGAAGGCATTAAGAAGTTCAGCCTGACGAGGCTCACCAACAAGGGTCATGACACCCGTCTCGATTTGGTTTTGCTTTAGAAACTCATCTGAAACGACGACTTCGGTATCGACCAGCGCCGCACCACTGCCATAGATTTGATATTTTTTCATTTATTTTAGACTTTGTTGATGTTTATTTTATTTCGATTTTTGACAACGGCACTTATCACTCTGCAGAAACTCACAACTCTTATCTTGATGCCAGAGACTCCATGCACTAATGCCTAGTGCTGTAATGCCGCGCCAATTTATCGTACGAAATCGCATTAACGCCGTTACTGAGCTCAAGCTCTACTCCATTGTAGACAACCCAACTCTGATTAAGCGGATGGTTATTAGCTGCAAATCTGACGAGCTGTTTCGCAAATTTGCCATGCCATGTGGAGGCGGCTTTTATTTCAATACCAACCAGCCCATTGCTAGTCTTGCACAGCAAATCAATCTCGCTGCCATTGCTGTCCCTAAAGAAATATAAGTTCGCGTCATAGCCACTGTTATATCGCTGTTTGAGTACTTCGATCACGACTAGATTTTCAAATATGCTGCCTAGTAGCGGGTCACGCAATACTTGGCTAGGTGTTTCTAAACCCAACAAGTACGCTAACAGACCTACATCGGTAAAAAAGTACTTGGGCGACTTGACCACCCGTTTGCCAAAATTCTCAAAATATGGCGGCAACTTCACGACGACATAAGACGCTTCAAGCACGGACAGCCATTGTTTTATTGTCTTGGCAGACACACCTACCGCGTTTGACAGTGCCTGATAGTCCATGAGCTGGCCAACTCGGCCCGCCAGCAATTTTATAAACTTTTCGAACAAGCTAACGTCTTTGAGCTCGATTAACTGCCTGACATCGCGCTCAATATACGTTTGATAATAATTAGCGTAAGCTCGAAAAGGCCGCTGGTTCTGACTGTGTACCCTTGGCAGAAACCCATGTACAACATAGTCTTCAAAGCCATCAAATGTCAGTCCTGCCTGCCTTAACTCCTCAATAGACAGTGGCAGCAAATGCAGTAACCCAGTGCGACCTGCCAGGGACTGCGCTACTGCCGCACGTAATTCCAACTGATGAGAACCCGTTAAGACAAATCGGCCGTTTTTCTGTTCTTTGTCTACTATGCCCTGCAAGTAACTTAGTAGCGTTGGCACACGCTGAACTTCATCAAATATAGTATTGTCAGGGAAGCGCCGTAAAAAAGCCCGCGGGTCCTCTGCTGCCAACATCCGCTCATCCGGATCTTCTAATGAGACATATGCGTAATCTGGTAGTTCATGTTGAACCAGGGTGGTTTTGCCGGCCTGACGAGGACCCAGCACAGTCACTATGGGGTACTCCTGTAACAGCAAGTGCAATTCTTTGGTGATATTTCTCTTAATCAATGGCAGTCTCGATTATGTAAAAAAGAACTTAAACTCCAGTATTACATAACAAAATAAGGTATCGCAAATAAATCACTACGCGTAATGGGTCAACGCCCGCACTATCTTGACAGCACTTTTAACGAATAATAGCTGACGCTATCTCCGTTGCCTTGTTAATGATCGATGTTGGGACCTTTTCAACAAAACTGACATTTCGACTCACAATATCCAAGGATCGCAATTGGTACATTAACACCACACCATTGGTCGCTGTTCCCCGCAGCGGTATCTCCAGCGCCATACCACGGACGGTACTAGTAATGGGCGCAACGATCGAAAAGCCAGTATGGTCATTAAAGGACTGTCTTGATATAACAAGCACAGGCCGTCGTTTGATTATTTCTTTGCCTGCGCTAGGGTCAAAATCTAGTAGTACAATATCGCCTTTATCGGGCACATATCTAGCCATTAGATTTCTCGACCACTTAGCTTGGCATCTATCCAATCTTGGTCTTCTTCAAGCATCCTAAAGGCCTTTTTTGGACTGTCAGCTAAAAGATCCTCTAGTGTCATAGGCTCATCAACCAATGTCATTACCAACGTCCCTGCCTTGGCCTCAATATTGACTTTGTCTCCCAGCGCAATCCC
>Ga0206125_10000377_pt1 | contig 58307 bp, 49 predicted proteins | sample Helgoland_Spring_4_FD_148598 | JGI IMG/M metagenome (GOLD analysis project Ga0206125, IMG submission 148598) | Pelagic subsurface seawater microbial communities from Kabeltonne, Helgoland, North Sea - Helgoland_Spring_Bloom_20160331_1 | ecosystem: Environmental > Aquatic > Marine > Epipelagic ... | reverse complement strand
TGTGCGTTACTGGGCTTTACGATCCCTATGTTACGCGCATTTACGGTGATTAGTTTGTGGTTAGTATTGAATTATTGTCAGGTGAAAATCGGGTTTATGCACAAATATATACTGTGTTTAGTTGTCGTGTGTTTAGTGTTTCCGATGAGTGCTTTTAATCTGGGATTTTGGCTGAGTTTTGCGGCAGTATCTGCGATTGTATTGGTATGTCATGTAATTATATTTAACACGCAAACCTGGATCCAAAAAATCCGTGCATTTATCGGTTTACAAATAGCGTTATCTATTTTGTTGATCCCCATTAATGTTTTGTTTTTTCAGCAATGGTTACCGGCGAGTATATTTGCAAACTTATGGGCAATTCCATGGGTTACTCTGATTCTTGTGCCGTTGTGTATGTTAGCATTATTGATAAATGTGATTGTATGGTTATTGCCGGACGATCTATTTATCTTCGATTTTGCTTATCAGGGGGGGATGGCATTATTAGATCAATGTTTCGCGTGGTTGTTAGCAGGGTTACGGCTCTTTACCAATCTCGAGCCAGTGGCTGCGGTGTTTGCACCTGTTCCGATTTCATTGAACGTTGTCGAGTGTTTGATACTGCTACTCGTGATCATCACAGGGCTGATGTTTCATCGTCAATGGTATGCACAAATACTACTCGTGTGGGTGTTGGTTGGGGCGATATTTACAATACATCCGCACAAGGATAGGATTAGCCATGACCCAGCAACTCGGTTCTTTGATGACAGCACCACCTCAGTCCCGATGACATTGCATATCATGGATGTTGGTCAAGGTAGTGCAACCCTATTAATTGCTAATAATGAGGCGCTGGTATTTGATGTCGGAGATGATTTTGGTGACCAATTTAATATGGTCGATAGTGTACTCAGACCATTTCTGCAGCAATCGAATATCACCGATATTCGAGCCACTTATATCAGTCACAATGATAAAGATCACGCCGGCGGGATAAACCGCTTAGTCAAAGCCTATCCACTGATGCGAGTCGTTGATGAACAAAATGGTTGTGTCAAAGGGTATCAACGTATGTTCCATTCAGTGCAAGTTAAGGTGTTGTGGCCTCCTCTAAACATGCCAATTAGAACCGACAATGATCGCTCATGTGTGATTCAATTGCAGATAGCAACACAACGGGTCTTGATCACCGGGGATATAGAAGCATTTGCTGAAGCGCAATTAGTCATGGAACACGACAGAGGGGGCATTGATTTACAAAGTGATATCTTGATTGTGCCACATCATGGCAGTGCAAGCTCATCTAGTGTCGCATTTTTACAGCGAGTCGCTCCTCATCATGCGCTTATCTCTGCTGGATATATGAATCGATATCAACTGCCCAAAGCCAGTATTTTACAACGATATAGTGACGCAAATATTAAAGTGCTTAATACTGCGCAAGTGGGACAAATTTCCATTCAGTTTACTGACAATGACACTATACCTTATACAATCACAACACAGCGCGGTTCATCCTATAGTGGTATATGGGCATATCGTTGGTATCAATTTCAGTAGTATTATTTGGGTTATCAGCTGTTTACAGGTACAATAACCATTGAAAAAATTTAGACCAGAAAGTGAGTGACAGCTTGTCGAAAACCTTACCCGTTGCTGCAGACATACCGGTATTACACCGATTTTTATCTTATTTGACTGCTTATAAATTCTTCTTTGCGATTGCCATTATTGGCATGATTGGGTATTCCGCGATTGATGCGTTTGTTATTGCACAATTACAACCCCTAATTGATGAATCTTTAGGGCAGGGCGATTTCGAATTTTTACGAATTGCGGCTTATTTGATTATTCCTATGTTTATTCTGCGTGGAATATTTAATTTCATGGGCACTTATACCCTTGACTGGATCAGCAGTAAAGTCGTCATGAACATGCGCCAATCGCTGTTTCAGCATTATATTAATTTGCCGGTTAGTTTTCATGACCAACATTCCACCGGTTTATTAATTTCTAAATTAACCTTTGATACTGAACAAGTCGCACAAGCTGCGGGTAAAGCCTTATTAACTTTGGTTAGAGAAGGGGCGTTGGTAGTTGGTCTGTTGTGTGTCATGTTTTATTATTCGTGGCAGTTATCGTCTATCTTTTTATTGATTGCGCCTGTGGTTGCTATCGTTGTTTCGGTAGTAAGTAAACGTTTTCGTATTGTTTCTAAACGCATTCAAGATGCGATGGGCAATCTAACTACGGCAGTGGAACAAGTTGTCAAAGGGCATAAAGTGGTATTAATGTTTGGTGGTGCTGAACTTGAGTCAAACCGCTTTTATCATAAAAATAATGAAAACCGTCATCAGATTTTAAAGCTTTGTGTCGCGAGGATTTTAAGTGTTTCTACAATCCAAATTATTGCATCGATTGCACTTGCGGTTGTCTTATTTATTGCTAGTGTCCCAGGATTAGTGGAAAACTTAACGCCAGGTATATTTACTCAGGTCGTTGTTTGTATGACCATGTTACTAAAGCCATTAAAGCAAATCACAACAGTTAATAATGATTTTCAACGTGGGATGGCTGCCTGTCATAGTATTTTTACAGTATTAGATGAGCCTATTGAACCTAATACGGGTTTGATGAAAATTGCCCGCACTTCAGGCAAAATTGAATTTAATCAGGTGACATTTGCGTATCCAACCAAAGAAACCAATGCCCTCACCAATGTATCGTTTGCGGTAGAGCCGGGACAAACGGTGGCATTAGTCGGTCGTTCAGGGTCTGGTAAATCAACTATATCAAGCTTGTTAACTCGTTTTTATCAACCTCAAAAGGGACAGATTTTACTCGAAGATCACGATCTTAACGACATTGAACTGACTTCATTACGCAGTCAGTTTGCACTTGTTTCACAACACGTCACCTTATTTAACGATACGATTGCAAACAATATCGCCTATGGAACTCAAGGTGATATTGATTTTAACGCGGTATTAAATGCAGCAAATATTGCGCATGTCACCGAGTTTGTTAATGAGCTCGATGAAGGGTTTGATACCATTGTTGGAGAAAACGGTTTAATGCTCTCTGGCGGTCAACGTCAGCGGATTGCTATTGCACGTGCGATTTTACAAAACGCACCTATTTTGATTTTAGATGAAGCGACGTCTGCCTTAGATACAGAATCTGAGCGATTAATTCAAGATGCACTGCATCAGCTCCAAGCGCAATGCACCAGTATTGTTGTTGCGCACCGTTTGTCGACTATCGAATCGGCAGATTTGATTTTAGTGATTGACCAAGGGCGTATAGTTGAGCAAGGCTCGCATCAAGAGTTACTCGAAAAATCGGGTATCTATGCACAGTTACACACGATGCAATTTAGTGAGTAATGATGACATTTATTGAAAAAGCATGGAAGAAGCAATCATTATGGTTGTATCTGCTCGCACCCTTTAGCCTTCTATTTTGGTTGTTAAGTACTTTGCGCCGTACGTTATTTAAAGTCGGTATCAAAACCACACATCGCTTACCGGTTCCTGTTGTTGTCGTAGGTAATATTAGTGTGGGGGGAAATGGTAAAACGCCTGCCGTATTGGCTATTGTGGAGCACTTACAATCCAAAGGTTTTTCTCCAGGGATTTTATCTCGCGGCTATGGCGCTATGTGCAAAGACTTTCCATACCACGTTCAATGTACTGATAGTGCTACATGGGCAGGCGATGAACCTTTACTGATGGCGCAACAAGCATTGGTTCCTGTTGTGATAGATCCAAATCGCGTGCGTGGCGGACAATATCTAGCACAGCACTGTGATGTGATTATTTGTGATGATGGATTGCAGCATTATGCGCTGCATCGTGATATTGAAATAGTGGTGATGGATGAGCGACGGGTCGGTAACGGTTGGTTGTTACCGGTTGGTAATTTACGCGAGCTACCTGCGCGATTACGCTCCGTTGATTTTATTATTTTAAATTCGGCATCCATCCAAAATAAACATGAAATCCAGATGCAATTATTGCCACAAGCGCTGCAACCTGTTAATCCTGCAAGTGTGTCTCAATTTGCTAAGCCGCCGGTAGAATTTGATTATTTGATGACGGGGATTGGAAATCCACAACGTTTCGAGGATACCTGTGATAGTTTGAGCATCGTGTTTCATAATACACTTTTTTATCCCGATCATTTTCATTATCGCCCTAAGGATGTTCCCTCTGGTTCGGTGATTATGACACAAAAAGATGCAGTCAAATGCTCTGGCTTTGCATTAGCTCAATGGTATTATTTGCCCGTTAAAGCAACGTTTTCTGAACATTTTTTATCAGATTTAACTACACTACTAAATACCAGAACTCCGGTAAAACAGACAAATGGCTTTTGATAAACTCTTACTCCAAGTGTTAGCGTGCCCTGTTTGTAAAGGGGCATTAGTGGCACATACTCATCCAGACACACTTGAGCAAGAACTGGTCTGTAAATTTGATCGCCTTGCGTTTCCCATGTTAGGTGATGCACCTATATTAATTGAACATAAAGCAAGAACCCTGTTACTTGCTGAATACGAACAGGTAAAGTAAATGGCATTTATTGTAATTATCCCCGCACGCTATGGTTCGACTCGTTTTGAGGGGAAGCCCTTAGCGGATATCGATGGCAAACCTATGGTGCAACATGTCGTTGAACGTGCATTGTCCGCAGAACCGTCGGCTGTGTATGTGGCGACTGACGATCAACGCATTGGTGATGTTGTGCGGAGTTTTGGAGCGGAGGCGATCATGACGTCACCTGATCATCAATCAGGTACTGAACGATTAGCTGAAGTCGTGGATATTTTAAATTTGTCAGCAGATACCATTGTCGTCAATGTGCAAGGGGATGAACCACATATTCCGGTTGAAATTATTGCTCAGGTAGCTAATAATTTGGCAGAGAATCCAGATGCGGTCATGTCTACTTTGGCTTGTAAGATAACAACGGCTGAAGAGTTAATGAACCCGAATGCGGTAAAAGTCGTGATGGATAAACAGGGCATGGCGTTGTATTTTTCACGCGCTCCATTACCCTATGTGCGTGATGATTTTATGCAAGGAAGTACGACGAAAGCGACCAGTGATATTGGTTCACCGTTAGCCCATGAGCACTATCGTCATATCGGTGTGTATGCGTATCGAGCTGGGTTTATTAAAGAATATATTGGACTAGCACCGAGTGCGTTAGAACAGGTCGAATCGTTAGAGCAATTACGCGTGTTATATCACGGCTTTAAGATACATGTGGCAGAAGCATTGAGTACGCCTCCGCCAGGAATTGATACGCCAGAAGACTTAGCTAACTTATTAGGCTAGTCTTCTGTTTCATCGAGGTCATCATCGAGCGCATCATCAACTAAGGCACCCCAGATATCATGATCATCGCTGTGGATGATTTCGGCCCAAACGCGGCTACCAATTTCAACATCAAACACGCCATTTAAATGCACAACACCATCAACTTCTGGTGCATCGGCATAACATCGACCGACAGCACCTTCGGATGTCACTTCATCAATCACAATTTGGTATTCTTTACCGATACGAGTTTTTAGACGTTCGGCACTAATTTGGCTTTGTACTTCCATAAAGCGTTGTAAACGGTCTTCTTTTACTTCTTCAGGAATATGATCAGGTAATGCATTGGCTGTCGCACCTTCAACCGGTGAATATTTAAAACACCCCACGCGATCAATTTGTGCTTCTTGTAAAAATGCTAATAACTCTTCAAATTCTTCTTCAGTTTCACCTGGAAAGCCAACAATAAAAGTAGAGCGAATAATCAATTCTGGACAGATTTCACGCCATTTTTGAATACGTTCAATCGTGCGGTCGGCAGAGCCAGGACGCTTCATTAAACGTAAAATACGTTTAGAGGCATGTTGAAAAGGGATATCCAAATACGGTAAGACTTTACCTTCATTCATTAGTGGAATTAAGTTATCAACATGCGGATAAGGATAGACGTAATGTAAGCGTACCCACATATCCATCGTGCCGAGTTGTTCACATAACTGCTGCATGTGGGTTTTAACGGGCACACCATCCCAAAAATCAGTCTTGTATTTTACATCTACGCCATAGGCACTGGTATCTTGTGAGATAACTAGTAGCTCGTTGACGCCAGCCGCTTTAAGACGTTTGGCTTCATTGAGTACTTCGCCCACGGGACGAGAGACCAAATCACCACGCATTGATGGGATGATACAAAACGTACAACGGTGATTACAGCCTTCAGATATTTTAAGGTAAGCGTAATGTTTTGGTGTTAATTTAACGCCATGATCAGGGACTAAATTCAAGTAAGGGTTATGCGCAGGTTTAGGTAAATGCTCATGTACTTGCTCAACAACGGCTGCATAAGCATGTGGTCCCGTAATAGACAAAACGTTAGGATGTATTTGACGAATTTCGTCTTCTTTTACGCCTAAACAACCGGTCACAATGACCTTGCCGTTTTCAGCTAATGCTTCACCAATAGTATCAAGTGATTCCTCTACTGCCGAATCAATAAAGCCACAGGTATTGACGATCACCAAATCGGCATCTTTATAGGTAGAAACAACATCATAACCTTCAGTACGTAATTGCGTTAAAATCCGCTCAGAATCGACTAAGTTCTTAGGACAGCCCAATGATACAAAACCAATTCGTCCTGCATCTGGCGCAATCTGAGAAACATCAATAGACTGTTCGGATGCCAACCCATCAATCACTTTTTTAGGATTAGATAGGGTCGTGGTTTTCTTGGCAATTCCCTCATTTGCTTTAGAAGCGGATGGTGATGTGTGTTGAGGGTCAAATTTTTCTACGGTCATAGTATGCTCTGCTGCCTTTATTGCAAATTCAAGATCATTGGCTGATGCTTTTTGTTTTATGCGCAGTATTATACAGGAATGTCGGTGAGCGTGATAGTAATAGTAGATGTTACTCAATTCTACAATACCTACTGGCATGCAGTGCAATGCTGAATTTATATTCGATAAATGGCTGTTGGGATGATTAAGTGAATATTGGTGCTATATCACTTATAATATGCAAAATTTCAGGAATTAATATCATGTCGTTTAGTTCGTTAGGGTTATGTAAAGCAATAGTTGAAAACGTAACAAAGCAGGGGTATACCTCACCAACAGATATTCAGGCTCGGGCTATTCCTGTTGTACTAAAGCAACAAGATGTTGTGGCCATAGCTCATACAGGCACTGGCAAGACCGCTAGTTTTACGCTACCTATAATAGAGCTTTTGAGTAACGATATATCTAAGACAGTCTTGGCTTCTGGAGAAGTAAGCGCTTTGATCATTGCACCTACCCGTGAACTTGCTGCTCAAGTATTAGCCAATATTAATACCTACCAGCAACACATTAATCTGCGCAGTGTTGCAGTGTATGGTGGAGTACGCATCGAACCACAATTAGATGCTTTAGCGCAAGGAGTTGATATATTAGTGGCAACACCTGGACGATTAATTGACCTGTATAATCGACAAGCGGTTAATTTTGATGCGCTACAAATATTGGTATTGGATGAAGCTGATCGTATGTTAGATCTCGGCTTTATTGATGATATTAAGCATATTCAAACCTGCCTTCCGAAAAAACGACAAACATTGATGTTTTCGGCCACCTTTTCCAAAGCAATAAAAGCGCTTGCTCAAACCATGTTACATCAACCTATATTTATCGATGTCGCTACTGGGCATAACCCAACCAAAAATATCAAACAACAACTGTACGCAGTCGATAAAGCACGTAAACATGAAATGTTGCTGTATTTACTTAAGCAGAATAATTGGCGTCAGGTGTTGGTGTTTTGCCGAACCAAACGTGGTGCAGATAATTTAGTCGCTGAACTTGCTCAAGCTAATGTTAAAGCAAAATCGATTCACGCCAACCGAACTCAACATGCCAGAACCATCGCTTTAGATGGGTTTAGAGACGGTTCTTTGAGGGTTTTAGTGGCGACTGATATTGCAGCTAGAGGCATTGATATCGACGATTTACCTTGTGTGATTAATGTCGATTTACCGTATGTTGCTGCTGATTATGTGCACCGGATCGGTCGCACGGGCAGAGCAGGGGCACAAGGGGTAGCCATATCATTATTCAGTGAGGACGAGCTTAAGCCGTTGATTGCAATTGAACGGCTAACAGGTAAGACTTTTAAGCGAGAAACGATGATAGGTTTTGCGTTAACCCCTTCAAGTAAAGTGAAAGATGATGACGATGAGTATGGTAATTTTGAACCCAACAAGGTAAATAAACCTCGCCGTCGCAGCTTATCGGATCGACCCGCTAAACGAAGACGAAAATAAATCATTATCGATTTTACTTTTGACAGTGAATTAGTTCTGTTGTACTGGAAGCAAAGAAAGGTGATCATTCAGCCATTGTTCTAATTGTAATTTATCATGGACTAAGATTGCCCCATAAGAGGTGGAAACCAGGTTTAACATAGTTAATTTACTTAATGCTTTGTGGCTACTTAATAGAGTAACAGCCAATAATTCTGCACAATCGCTTTGGCGAATTTTGATGGTGTTTAACGTCGGTTGTGTACATTGCTTATAGAGTATTTTAGCCAATCTGACATGAGTCGGTAAGCGCCGATGATCATCCATCATCTCTAAGGCCATATTGAGTTTGATAGCTAATGAGGTCAACAGATAAGTATTAAATTCCGGCACGTTAGCATTCATCCAATTAAATGCTTGGTGGTTAAGGTGTGTTAAGACCACATCCGTGTGAGCTTCTGAATGATGGGTACGCGGTTGCTCTACAAGTAACGTGACTTCACCAAAACTGTCTCCACGTTGTAAATACGACGTCAATTGATATTGACCGTCTAAGCCATAATTACCGACTTTGACCTGGCCGGTTTGCACTATATTTAAGCCTGGGCGAGCATCACCGCGTTGATGGATCAGTTGACCTTGACTAAATGTTTTACGATCGCCGTGTTGTGCGCATAACGCAAGTAAGGTGTCGTTCATGGTTCTTGAGTAATTCATTTTACGATTTTAATACAAAACTCTCACAAATGTATATAAGTATATTTTTCAGTGTTGTGTTGAGAGTTATGCTGTACCTGTTAATTAAAGAGAAATAAATTATGTCTTATCAATATGCTATTTTAGCTGTTTTTGTAATATTTGCGATTGCCGAAGCGCGCAACGGAAAATTATTCAAAAAAGCCACAGAAGTAAAAAGCGATGGGATGGTAGAACTCATGAGTTCGATTTTACTATTTGTGTTTACTCAACCTGTCGTTTTATTTACATCGGGATTTTTGGCTGCACTCACGTTTCCGCAATATGCTGGTGTTTTAGCTGATACTTCCATTTGGCTTCAGATTGGCTTATTACTCATTTTTGATGATTTGTTGCAATACTGGTGGCATAGAGCATCACACAACTCCCGTTTTTTATATTTTTTACACCGTGCCCATCACAATGCCAAATACATGAGTGTGCGTATTGTGTATCGTAATAATTTCTTTTATTACTTGTTCATGCCGTCTATCTGGTGTTCAGGCATATTAATTTATTTGGGCCTAGGTTGGGTTTACGCCGCTTACTTGGTCTTTAAATTGACGGTTATTACAGGAGCCCATTCAGAATGGAAATGGGATCGCAGTATGTACAAATTAGCTGCTCAATACCCGATACTAGAACCTATTGTATGGGTAATTGAACGAACGATATCGACTCCATCAACTCACAGTGCCCATCACGGTTTAACGATGGAGGATGGTGTGACCAATTATAAAGGTAACTACGGTAATTTATTATTCTTTTGGGATGTATTGTTTGGTACTGCGCATATTACACGTCGTTATCCTGAAAATTATGGTATCGAGGGCATGCGCAAAGCGGAATGGCTAGAGCAGTTATTTTGGCCAATTATTAAGTCGCAGAAAAAAGCAAAACCAGTGGCGTCTGCACCAGTTGTTGAATAACACCCTGTCAGTTTATGTTAATTCCAGTATAATCGGGTCATATGACTCGATTACCTCTCCCTTTACACTGCTACGATGATGCTGGGCGGATTGTTCCGCCTCGTTCGTTATGGTGGATGTTAGTATTTTTAGCAAAAAGCTGGCTGATTTTTATCGGCTCGGTCACTATTCGAGGCAAAGAAAGCGAAATCCTTGCGTTTTGGTATCCGCAAAAAGCCGACTTGTATCTAGCATTAGCGTTAGGATTACCTGCATTAATTGCGATGTTGCTGTGCAGTAATCGTGAGCGACTATGGCAACGTAACCTAAATAAGTGGGTGTATATTGTGTTCGCTTGTTTAGTTTTGGCGAGTATTGGGCAGTTAACACATTATGTACTGCGCTTAGTGAATACTCAATTTGTGTATGACCATGCAACCGCAATGGGCTTAATAGGTACATTGCTGGTTGTCGGCTATACCTTACGCAGTCGTCATTTACGCTTAATGTACCGTGACTGGAAAGCTTAAGATTGGCAGTTTTTGATGGCTTGAAGTAAATATTTATGGACGCTTAACGTATTATCAATCGCCAAACGCTCGTAACAAATACCGGTAAAGGCAAACGATTTATCCTGAAAAACCACCATGACGATTTCTTGGTCGTCCTCTTGTCTAAATTCCCAATCACCACCTACGACTTGTCTAAACACTTCCCCAACATAAGCCCCATAGATATTACATAATGTAAATAGACCTTGATCTTCCAACGCTTGATCAGCATAACGGTCTACAAACCCTGATAAAATATCATCAATTAATGTCACACTATCAACACTTTTATCAAGGTGAATATTGAACTCTTCGAGTGATATAAGTATTGCAATCAGCGGACGCTTGTTCCATAAGCTCAGTGATTTCTTGGTTGGTCAATGACATGATTAATCCTTTGTGTCTGGTGCCAGCGATATACTGCGGTGTTGTAAAATTAAATCGGCTAATAACTGCGAACTTGGTCCTATATTATCAGGTTGTGGAATAATTAGAAATGATGTGTAGCGTTTGTGCGTTGATCCATTAATATTTAACAGTTGTAATCTACCTGAGGTGATATGCTCTGCAACCAAATACTCAGGTAACCAACAAAATCCCACTTTACGTAATAGTAAATCAATGGCTGTTGAAAACTGCGATACCGTCCACCGATTTTCAGATTTTAACCAACCGGAATTTTCTTTTGGTTGGTTAGAGGTATCTTTAATGACGAGTTGTAAATGACGAGATAACGCATCGGGATCGATAGGTGATGGAATATGGGTAATTGGATGTTGAGGATGGCACACCGCCACAAAAGTCACTTCAGCAAAAGGTTCACCTAAAAAACCTTTCGGAATTTGATGGGCAATCGCTAAATCGACTTTGTGCTGCGTGATCGCATCATCGGTACCGGTTAAGACGGTATCTATCATGGTAAGGCGCGAACCTCGACATTCAGGTAAAAATTCTTCAAGGGCTGGATAAAGCAAACGTTTATCAAAAGCTAAATCAATCGCTAGGGTGATTTCTGGCTCCCATGCTTGATTGATATTGACGGCAAGTGCTTCTAAAGCTTCAACATTATCAGTTAAATTACGTGAACGACGCAACATAACTTCGCCAGCAGGCGTTAGAAACGCTTTACGTCCTTTCACTTCTAAAAGTTGCACATCAAGTAAGTTTTGCAACTTTGCAACGGCATGATTTAACGAGGATTGGCTTTTATTCAGATAGTCGGCAGCTTTAGCATAGCCACCATGATCGACGACAGCTTGTAATATCCGCCATTGCTCTAAGGTTGTTTTAGGTCGATACATAGTTTTATAGGGCTAAATGTTTACGATAGTCCAATATTAACGCAATGATTAACCAAATAGATACAGCCACCATTAAAAAGGTAGTATTTTCTGCAAGTTGCATGACTTCTTCACTCAATGCTGCGGTAGCAAAGATAAGCGCCAAATAATAAGGTAGATTTAATATTCCAGCTAAGCCAATGATTTTTCGACTACGCTTTAATGCGCCTTGAGTTACCATAAAAAATGCTAGTGAGTTAATGTGGATCATTGCGATGAGTAATGATTTGATACTCACAGGTTGAACAGCGCTAGCTTGCGCGTTGGAAAAATTATTTCTGGACAAACGATTGTTACTAGCATGACGTCCAATTTCATAATTGATGAATGAACCTAAGGTTGCTCCGACCACCATTGCTATAGTGAGTTTAATAATATCACTGGTGGTTGGATTTGCGCCTACCACTAACAAAACAGCGAAAAACTGGCCTGGGAAATAAAATCCCACATAAACAATAGATTCAAGCAATATAATCAACAAAATTAATGTATAAAAATACTCGCCCGCAGCATCTTTTAGCATGGTCAAAAGCGCCATGCCGGGTGGTACGACATCAAAATTAATCAGCGTTTGTAACACAATCAGTGCAATCAGCGCGGTGATGGGTAAGGACGAATAATATTTCAAAAAGCACTCAGTATCTTAGCTGTATCTCGTAATGGTTATTACGTGATGGGTTCTGAAGGGATCATCTGCCTATGAATTCGATGACTGAGCTAGCTACCCTTTGATCCCTAAAAATTTATTAATTGCTTGTGCGACGGCAACAAAACCAAATGTCGCAGTGACAGCCACACTGGCACCAAAACCGGTTTCACAATCTAATTTAATAGCGCCTTGTGCACTGAGTTTTTGTTTACCTACAGTGCCATCACCTTGTGGGTAACGGAGTTGTTCGGTTGAATAAATACATTCAATACCAAAGCGACGTTGTGTGTTTTTACTGAAATTATAATCACGACGCAGGACCGAACGAAGTTTAGCTGCAAGCGGATCTTGAGTGGTTTTGGCTAAATCACCGGACGTCACTTGGCGCGGGTCAATTTGTCCTCCTGCACCACCAATGGTAATGATTTTGATTTTATTCCGTTTACAATATGCGATCATTGCCGCTTTCGCAGTAATACTGTCAGTTGCATCGATCACCATGTCCATATCTGGCGTAATATAAGTGGCAACATTATCTGGCAACACAAAATCTTCGATGGTGTGCACGACACAGTCAGGGTTGATTTGTTTGATGCGTTGCGCCATAGCATCAACTTTTGCTTGACCGATAGTATCTTGCAAGGCATGTGCTTGACGATTGGTGTTAGTAATACAAATATCATCAATGTCAATTAACGTAATGTGACCAACTCCGCTGCGAGCAAATCCTTCAGCAACCCAAGTTCCGACACCACCAATACCAACGACGGTAAAATGCGCTTGTTGTAATTTGGCTAATCCAGAGGCTTCATATAACCTTTCTATGCCACCAAAGCGTTGTTTATTCATTTATAGTTCTATTTTATTGGATTAACTAAGCGTAATTTTGCAAGTTACGTTCGATTAAAGATATGATTTAATGTTTATTATACTTTTTTTATTTGGATTGTCATGACTAACCTCAACTCTACAACACATTCGACACAAGCCTCTTCATCGATTAAACAACTATATCGTGGCGTTGCCACGCAAGATGGTGCGGGTGTCGCATTAACACGTATTATAGGTCAGGGCAGCCTGCCTCGATTAGATCCATTTTTAATGCTCGATGAATTTGGCTCGGATGAACCTCAGGATTATTTGGCTGGTTTCCCACCACACCCTCATCGAGGTTTTCAAACTGTCACGTATATGTTGCAGGGGAAAATGGGACACAAAGACTCCGTTGGTAACACGGGATTAATCGAAGACGGCGGCTTGCAATGGATGAATGCGGGTAAAGGCATTATTCATGAAGAAATGCCGCAACAAACACAGGGGGTGTTACGTGGTTTTCAGTTGTGGGTCAATTTGCCAGCAGCACAAAAATTATCATCACCTGCTTATCATGATATACCAAGTCGTGATGTGCCAGAAGTTGAATTTTTAGGTGGGCTAGTACGTGTATTAGCCGGGGAATATAAAGGTATAAACGGCGCTGTTGTTGCACAAGCCGTAAAGCCACAATTTTTTGATATACATTTTACTTCAACATCAACACTAACCGTCGATACCATACCTAAGCATAATGGATTTATATTTGTTTATGAAGGTCAGGTTGAAGTACAACAGCAAATTGCCGAGCAAGGTCAATTAGCGTTGTTAGATATACATTCGTCGCTAACATTAAAGGCACAAGCCGGTACCCGCGTGATTTTTGTTTCGGGAGAGCCGATTAATGAGCCGGTGTGTCAACACGGGCCATTTGTGATGAATACGCAAGCTGAAATTGACCAAGCCATGCGTGATTATCGTGCTGGCACCTTGACGGATTAAGCGATATATTGCCATTTATTTTAGACAGAGTCAGGCAAACTATGCTTTACTTATTCTGACTCTTTTTATGTAAAGGATTACAACTTAATGAAGCCGATTATTCTTGCTGGTGGTACAGGTAGCCGTTTGTGGCCCAAATCCCGTGTCGCTATGCCAAAGCAATTTCTAGCCTTAACTTCCGATAACTCGATGTTACAAGATACCATTGCACGTTTAAATGGCTCCGGTGCTCAATCGCCGATGATCATTTGCAATGAGGCGCATCGTTTTTTAGTTGCAGAACAGTTACGTCAGCAAGATATCCAGCATTCGGGTATTTTGTTAGAGCCAGTTGGCCGAAATACCGCTCCGGCTATTGCGCTTGCCGCACTAAAAGCCCAAGAAAGCGGATCTGACCCTATTTTATTGATTCTTGCGGCTGATCACTTAATCCAAAATCAATCTGCTTTTCACACTGGGCTCGCTCGTGCACAACAATTAGCTGAACAAGGCAAGCTGGTAACATTTGGCATTGTGCCGCAAATGCCACATACAGGCTATGGGTATATCAAAAGTGGTGCGTCTTTGTCTAATAATGGCTTACATGTCGGGTTTGATGTTGCTGCCTTTGTCGAAAAACCCGATTTAGTGACCGCGCAAGATTATGTGAGTACTGGCGACTATTTTTGGAATTCAGGGATGTTTATGTTTAAAGCCAGTGCTTATCTCAATGCACTTGCGCAATTCGCCCCAGAAATATTAACTATTTGCCAACAGTCCCTTGCAGGTCAAACTCAAGATATGGACTTTACACGCATTAATGCGGAAGTATTTGCGACTTGCCCTGATAATTCCATTGATTATGCGGTCATGGAGCACACTAAAGACGCCGCTATGGTGCCATTGGATGCAGGTTGGTCTGATGTGGGGAGTTGGTCTTCCCTTTGGGAAACCGCAGAAAAAGATCCGCAAGGCAACGCATCCGTTGGTGATGTGATGCTACATGATACAACTAATAGTTATGTGAACGCCGAAGGTAAACTTGTGAGTGTCATCGGCCTCGATAATGTCGTGGTAGTCGAGACTAAAGATGCTGTATTGGTCGCTCACAAGGATAAAGTCCAAGATATTAAGCATATAGTCAATCAGCTCAAGGCAGAACAACGACCTGAATTTGAATTCCATCGAGAAGTGTTTCGTCCTTGGGGGAGCTATGACTCCATCGATACTGGTGAGCGTTTTCAAGTTAAACACATTTCTGTTAAACCTGGTGAAAAGCTCTCTGTACAAATGCATCACCACCGAGCCGAACATTGGATAGTGGTTTCAGGTACTGCTAACGTGACAATCGGCGATAACACCATGATCGTGTCAGAAAATGAATCAACGTATATACCGATTGGTGAAGTACACGCATTAGAGAACCCTGGAAAAATTCCATTAGAATTAATCGAAATACAATCAGGAACTTATCTTGGTGAGGATGATATTGTCAGATTTAGCGATCGATATGGACGGATAGATTAAGTATTTTCCAGTAAATCATTAACAATAGTTTAACAAATTAAAGTATCCACCTTCTAGGTCGATGCTTTTTTTATTTTTGGTTAACCAAAAAAAAGAGTGAAAATTGACCGCTCACACTGACCAAATCATGAGAAAATGACAGACAATAACAATAGTTGTCAGAATTAAACGCATTTTTGTATATGCAATTACCAGTTGTTTAGGTAAACGAAGATAATGTTTATCATACATTAGTATTAACAAATGACTTACAGATAAAACAAATAGCGTTATTTTTATATCAAAAATTAACATACTCAACCAAGCGCTGATGCTTGGCAGCATTGCTACGTATAGTTGATGCGAGTTTTTGGGTTCACAGATTGCTTGGTACCAATGAATCCCACCAAAAAAAGATAAAATGACCGCAGAGTACTGTGTAAATGCGATTTGGGCTTGCATAGACGTTAACCATTGCAGGTCTAACAGCATGTGTAAAGGGTAGAACAGAAATGGAATGAGTCCCAAATACCCTAAAATCTTAGCGATTATTGGCATGATTTATCCTAAGTATTCACAGAATGAATGTAAAACATAAAAAAAGCACCCTAAGGTGCTTTCAAATAGATTAATTTTTGACTACTATTTTTTAATCGCTTCGTATTTACGTTCAGTATGACCGGTATATAGTTGACGAGGACGGCCAATTTTTTGACCTGGTTGGCTCATCATCTCATGCCAGTGTGAAATCCAACCTACTGTTCTTGCTAGTGCAAAAATACACGTAAACATATTCGTTGGGATACCAATTGCTTTAAGCACGATACCTGAGTAGAAATCTACGTTAGGGAACAACTTCTTATCAGCAAAATACGGGTCAGAGAGTGCAACACGTTCTAGCTCCATTGCAACGTCTAATAACGGATCGTCTAGCTTAAGCTCTGCCAACACTTCATGACAGCTCTCACGCATTACTTTAGCGCGAGGATCTGTGTTTTTGTATACGCGATGGCCAAAGCCCATCAAGCGGTATGAATCTGACTTGTCTTTTGCACGTGCAATAAATTCAGGAATGCGGTCAACCGTACCGATTTCTTCAAGCATTTTTAAACACGCTTCATTAGCGCCGCCGTGTGCAGGGCCCCATAGAGATGCAACGCCTGCTGCAATACACGCATAAGGATTTGCGCCAGAAGAACCCGCTAAACGTACAGTCGATGTTGACGCGTTTTGTTCATGATCAGCATGCAAAATAAAGATACGATCCATGGCTTTTTCAACAGCAGGGCTGATGTAATAATCTTCTGTCGGAACTGAGAACATCATGTTTAAGAAGTTACCGGCGTACGATAAATCATTCTTAGGATAGACAAAAGGCTGACCCACACTGTATTTGTATGCCATTGCTATCAGAGTCGGCATTTTCGCGATTAAACGATGTGCTGAACGGATGCGCTGAGCTGGATTAGTCACATCTAAATCGCTGTGGTAAAACGATGATAAAGCACCAACAGTGCCGCATAGCATTGCCATTGGGTGAGAATCGTTTCTGAAACCATGGAAGAACATGTTGATTTGTTCATGTACCATTGTGTGGTTGGTGATTGTGTCTTTAAATTCTGCATATTGCTCTGCAGTTGGCTGGTCGCCATGAAGAAGCATGTAACACACTTCTAGATAATCTGAATCTTGGGCTAGTTCGCCAATCGGGAAACCACGATGTAACAGAACACCTTCAGCGCCATCAATATAAGTAATTGACGATTCACAAGAACCCGTCGCCATAAATCCAGGATCATAGGTAAAATAACCCGTTGCGCCTAATGCACGTACGTCGATGACGTCTTGTCCAGCTGTACCCTGTAATATAGGAAGTTCGACTTCTTTACCGTCAATTTTTAAGATGGCTTTTTTGTCTGCCATGTGTGGTTCTCCTCAGTATTCATATTTGCATTATTATTCATAATAGCATTTTGCATAGAGTGCATGTTATTGCGTTATATGCAGTATGTAACTATTTTTCCCTTTTGAAAAGGGGGCATAGTTGTACGTCTAAACTAGCAGTAAGTCAATTTTTATGATAATTACCTTAATATATAACGTTAATTTCAGTTCGTTATATGAAGGTGCAAAAAACAATTTACTACCAATGTCTTAATTCCTAACAAAAAATTGTAATTCGATACCGCTATGGATATACTTCGCAGTGCTTTTTATATCGGTTGGATTTGCCGATAATTAAGTTATTAAATATTCACAAATGATTAACATTTGCTGAATTTGGCACGAAACCGTTATTTGTGAACTTTTATACTCGTTTATCATTATAAAAGACCATACTTAAAAGGGGATAAAACCCCACGAATGAGAAAATAGGCTAACGTATTGTGAAAAAGCAAAGACCAGTTAATTTGGATTTAAATACCATTAAATTCCCACCTTCTGCAATTTCTTCAATTTTGCACCGTGTAACCGGCGTAGCGATGTTTTTTGCATTGTTGTTTGTAATTTGGGCTTGGGCGGTATCGCTAGGTTCAGAACAAGGCTTCAATGACGTGCAAGCTATTATGGACGGGTTTATTGGGAAGTTTGTAGCATTAGGCACAGTATCAGCCTTAACTTATCACATCCTTGGCGGGATTCGTCATGGGATTATGGATATGGGCTACTGGGAAGAACTTGAGTCAGGTAACCTGAGTGCGAACATCATTATCGGTATCTGGATTGTATTAACCTTAATCTTAGGGGTGGCATTGTGGTAACAAATCAAGCATCCATGAAACGTAACGGGATCCAAGATTGGGTTTCGCTTCGTGCAACAGCATTAATCATTGCTCTTTATTCCTTTTATATTGCGTTTGTGTTTTTCACAGCACCAACGCTAACATATCCAATCTGGCAGGGAATCTTTGCTAGTATGTTTATGAAAGTATTTACGTTTGCTGCATTAGTGTCAATTATGCTCCACGTGCGCATCGGTTTATGGCAAGTATTGACTGACTACGTTAAACCAGCTGGTTTACGTGCCGGTATTCAATATGTACTAAACTTAATCGCCTTTGCTTATGTAGCAGTTGGCTTATTCGTGTTGTGGGGAGTGTAAGGTATTATGAGTATTCCAGTTCATGAGTTTGACGCAGTAGTAATTGGTGCAGGTGGCGCAGGTATGCGTGCTGCATTACAAATCACTGAATCAGGTAAAACCTGTGCGTTATTATCAAAAGTATTTCCAACCCGTTCTCATACCGTATCCGCTCAAGGTGGTATTACCGTTGCGTTAGGTAATTCACATGAAGATAATTGGGAATGGCACATGTACGATACAGTTAAAGGTTCTGATTATATCGGTGACCAAGACGCAATCGAATATATGTGTAAAACAGGACCAGAAGCCATTATTGAAATGGAAAACATGGGACTACCTTTCTCGCGTACAGAAGAAGGTAAAGTCTACCAACGTCCTTTCGGCGGTCAATCTAAAAACTTTGGTGGCGAGCAAGCAGCTCGAACTGCTGCAGCGGCTGACCGTACGGGTCACGCACTGTTACATTTGTTGTATCAACAAAATGTAAAAAACAAAACTAAAGTGTTCTCTGAGTGGTATGCACTCGATTTAGTTAAAAATCAAGACGGTGATATTGTCGGTTGTACTGCGATTGATATCGAGTCTGGTGAAGTCGTTTATTTCAAGTCTAAGGCGGTTGTCTTAGCCACTGGTGGTGCAGGGCGTATTTACGCTTCAACTACCAATGCACACATTAACACGGGTGATGGTGTCGGTATGGCATTGCGTGCTGGTGTCCCATTACAAGATATGGAAATGTGGCAGTTCCACCCGACGGGTATTGCAGGCGCGGGTACTTTGGTAACTGAAGGTTGCCGTGGTGAAGGTGGTTACTTACTCAATAAAGACGGTGAACGTTTCATGGAACGTTATGCACCAAATGCCAAAGATTTAGCGGGTCGTGATGTTGTTGCTCGTTCAATGATGACAGAAATTCGCGAAGGCCGTGGCTGTGATGGCCCTTGGGGTCCACACCTTAAATTGAAACTCGATCATCTGGGTAAAGATGTTCTAGAGTCTCGTTTACCTGGTATTCTTGAATTATCTCGTACTTTTGCTCACGTTGATCCAGTTAAAGAACCGATTCCAGTTATCCCAACTTGTCATTACATGATGGGTGGTATTCCAACTAATGTTGATGGTCAGGTAATTACAATCGATGCTAACGGTGCTGAGTCTAAAGTAAAAGGTTTATTTGCTTGTGGTGAGATTGCCTGTGTATCTGTCCACGGTGCGAACCGTTTAGGTGGTAACTCATTGCTTGATTTGGTTGTATTTGGTCGTGCTACGGGTTTACATCTAGGCACCAAACTGAATGAAATTGAAACGACTCGTGAAGCAACTAGTGATGATATAGATGCCGCACTAGCGCGTTTCAATCGCTGGGAAAACAGCGAAGTTGGTAAGGGTGAATGTCCAGTCCAAATCAAGAAAGATATGCAACAATGTATGCAGTTGAATTTCTCGGTATTCCGTGAAGGTGATTCAATGGCTGAAGGTCTTAAAGAATTGGCCGAAATCCGTGAACGTTTAAAAAATGCAAGACTAGACGACAAGTCATCTGACTTTAACACTCAGCGTATTGAGTGCTTAGAACTAGATAACCTAATGGAAACGGCTTACAGTACCGCCGTTGCAGCTAACTTTAGAACAGAGAGTCGTGGTGCACATAGCCGCTTCGATTTCCCTGAGCGTGATGATGACAATTGGTTATGCCATAGTGTTTATCTGCCTGAATCTGAAACAATGCTTAAACGTGAAGTTAATATGGCACCTGTTCTGCGAGAAGCATTCCCGCCGAAAGCACGTACATATTAAGGAGAAAAGACAATGCAACTTAATTTTTCTATATATCGTTACAATCCAGATATTGATGATGCTCCGCGTATGCAGGAGTACTCATTAGAAGTTGAAGAAGGTCAAGACATGATGGTGCTTGATGCACTGATTGCCTTAAAAGAGTCAGATCCGACATTATCTTTCCGTCGCTCATGCCGTGAAGGTGTGTGTGGTTCTGATGGGATGAACATGAATGGCAAAAACGGCCTTGCATGTATCACTCCGTTATCAGCGTTAGGTAAAGGTAAGATTATTGTTCGTCCGCTACCAGGTCTACCGGTAGTACGTGACCTGGTTGTGGATATGACACAGTTCTATACACAATATGAGAAAATTAAACCTTTCTTAATCAATGACGATAACCATCCACCATCGCGTGAATTTATTCAAATGCCGGAAGAGCGTGCGAAACTTGATGGTTTATATGAATGTATTTTATGCGCGTGTTGTTCATCATCATGCCCATCTTTCTGGTGGAACCCTGATAAATTTATCGGTCCAGCCGGTTTGTTACATGCATACCGTTTCTTGATTGATAGTCGCGATAGTGCGACTGATGAACGATTGAATGATCTTGACGATGCGTTTAGTGTATTCAGATGCCACGGCATTATGAACTGCGTTAGCGTATGTCCAAAAGGGTTAAATCCGACCAAAGCGATTGGTCAGATAAAGTCCATGCTCTTACAACGAGCTGTTTAGTGATTATGGGCGGGTTTCCCCGCCCACGAATTAGTTTCTAAATAGCTATCTGTAATACAGATAGCTATTTTTTTGAGTAAAAGTTAGTGGTGAGGTCAGTGATGAACTCACGTGATATTAAATTTGTAGACAGGGCATTATAATGCAAGATAGCGCAATGAAAGCATGGTGGGAAACATCTCACATGGCTGGTGCGAATGCGGCATACGTTGAGGAATTGTATGAAGCATATCTCGAGGACCCACAAAGCGTCCCATCGACTTGGCAACACGTCTTTGAAACTTTACCTAAGGTAGATGGAGTCGAGATCGATTCAAATCACACCAAAGTTCGTGATGAATTCCGAAAAATGGCAGCGCTTGGGCCAATGGCTCGAGTAGGTAACAGTGCTGCACCTATAATTGGTGCTGCGGGTGATGAAAAACAAGTCAAAGTATTACAGTTAATCAATGCCTTCCGTTTCCGTGGACATCAGCATGCTAACTTAGACCCATTAGGTCTATGGAAGCAAGAACGTGTTCGCGATTTAGAGTTATCACACCACAACTTAACTGACAAAGATTTTGATACCCAGTTTAATTTGGGTTCTTATGCGTTAGGCAAAGACAAATTACCATTAGGTGATTTATTCCAATCATTGAACCGTACTTATTGCGGTTCAATTGGTTCAGAGTACATGCATATTACCGACACAGAGCAAAAACGTTGGTTGCAACAACGTATTGAATCTGTTGAATCTAAGCCAGTCATTAGCCGTGAAGAAAAGATTAAAATTCTGAAAGGGTTAATCGCTGCTGATGGTATGGAAAAATACTTAGGCGCGAAATTCCCAGGTGCCAAGCGTTTCTCGCTTGAAGGTGGTGATAGTTTAGTTCCAATGCTTAAAGGCTTAATTAGCGAAGCGGGTAAAGCTGGCACTAAAGAAGTCGTAATAGGTATGGCTCACCGCGGTCGCTTAAACGTATTAGTCAATGTCTTAGGTAAAAACCCATCGGTATTATTTGATGAGTTCGCAGGTAAGCATGATGATTCGTTAGGTGCGGGTGATGTTAAATATCATGCAGGTTTCTCTTCTGACTTTGCGACGGAAGGTGGCAATGTTCACTTAGCGTTAGCGTTTAACCCATCGCATTTAGAAATTGTTAATCCAGTTGTAATGGGTTCGGTACGTGCTCGTCTTTCCCGTCGTGATTCTGGAGATGGCGCAAAAGTTTTGCCTATCACAATACACGGTGATTCAGCGATTGCTGGCCAAGGTGTTGTTCAAGAAACCTTTAACATGTCTCAAACCCGCGGTTTTGCAGTGGGTGGCACAGTTCGAATTGTTGTTAATAACCAAGTTGGTTTTACCACGTCTAAAGTTGAAGATACCCGTTCGACTCAATACTGTACTGATATCGCTAAAATGGTTCAGGCGCCAATCTTCCATGTAAATGGTGATGATCCTGAAGCGGTGTTGTTTGTTACTAAACTCGCGTTAGATTACCGTAACAAGTTCAAACGTGATGTGGTTATTGATTTAGTTTGTTATCGTCGTCACGGTCACAACGAAGCTGATGAGCCTAATGCAACTCAGCCTTTAATGTACCAAAAAGTCAAAAAGCACCCTGTACCTCGTCAACTCTATGCTGATCAATTAACGGCAGAAGGGTCGATTGACGATCATGAAGTTGAAAAACTCATTGCTGAGTACCGTTCAGCGTTAGATCATGGCGCATGTGTAGTTGAAGAATGGCGTCCAATGACAGAGCATTCAGTGGATTGGACTCCTTTTATTGGACATGATTGGGATGTACCTTATGATGCAGCAACGTCAGTAGAAAAACTGACAGAGCTAGGGCAACGTTTGATTGATTTCCCGGAAGACCAAAAATTACAATCACGTGTTAATAAGTTATACGTTGATCGTAAATCGATGGTTGAGGGTGAACGTTTATTAGATTGGGGTATGGCTGAAAACTTAGCGTATGCCAACATCTTAGACCGCCAACATGATATTCGTATTACGGGACAAGATTCTGGCCGTGGCACATTCTTCCATCGTCATGCGGTATTGCATAATCAAACTGACGGTTCTACGTATATGCCGTTACAACACCTAAATGCAGACCAAGGGCATATCGAACTATATGACTCTGTGCTATCTGAAGAAGCAGTATTAGCATTTGAGTATGGTTTTGCGACAGCTGAGCCGCGTACTTTGACTATTTGGGAAGCACAATTTGGTGATTTCGCCAACGGCGCTCAAGTTGTATTTGACCAATTCTTGTGTTCAGGTGAAGCTAAGTGGGGTCGCTTGTGCGGCTTAACGATGCTGTTACCTCACGGTTATGAAGGTCAAGGTCCTGAACATAGCTCAGCACGTCTAGAGCGTTTCTTACAATTATGTGCTGATCATAACTGGCAAGTGTGTGTTCCATCTACACCTGCGCAAGTGTATAATATGTTGGTTCGCCAAGCAGTTCGTCCAATGCGTCGACCATTAGTGGTTATGTCGCCTAAGTCATTGTTACGTCATCCATTAGCTGTTTCTTCATTAGAAGAATTATCGACAGGTGTATTTCAAAATATCATTGGTGAAATTGACGAGATCGACCCTAAACAGGTTACACGCGTCGTCATGTGTTCAGGTAAAGTTTACTATGACTTGCTTGAAAAACGCCGTGAAAATAAACAAACTGATGTGGCTATTATCCGCATCGAACAGTTATATCCATTCCCAATTGATGAAATCAACGCTGAACTTGCACAATATGCGCACGTTACAGATTGGGTTTGGTGTCAAGAAGAGCCAATGAATCAAGGCGCTTGGTACTGTTCACAACATCGCTTTTATGCGTCTATCCCGCAAGGAGCGACATTAACTTACGCCGGTCGTGATGCTTCAGCTTCACCAGCGGTAGGCTATATTTCTGTTCACAACCAACAACAAAAACAATTGGTTGATGACGCACTAACCATTAAATAAGGATCTCAAATGACTACTGAAATTAAAGTTCCGGTGTTACCAGAATCGGTAGCTGATGCAACGATTGCAACTTGGCATGTTAAAGCGGGTGACACTGTGTCTCGCGACCAAAATCTTGTTGATATCGAAACCGACAAAGTGGTACTTGAAGTTGTAGCACCAGAAGATGGCGTTATTTCTGAGATCTTATTTCAAGAAGGCGATACAGTATTAGGTGAGCAATTAATTGCTAATCTGACTTCTGGTGGCGCTGCGGCAGTTCCGGCCGCAAAAGCGACTCCAGCCGTTGCAGCACCAGCTGCTAGCGGTCCTGCCACGGATATCAAAGTACCTGTATTACCAGAATCTGTTGCTGATGCTACGATTGCCACATGGCATGTAAAAGTAGGTGAAGCGGTTGAACAAGACCAAAACCTAGTTGATATTGAAACGGATAAAGTGGTACTAGAAGTGGTAGCACCCAGTGCAGGCGTCCTATCTGAGATTCTTTTTGAAGAAGGCGCAACAGTCTTAGCTGAGCAAGCTATTGCTAAATTTGTAGCAGGCGCGGTTGCTGCAGCTGCACCAGTTGCAGCAGCAGCAGATAGCGGCGCTGAGTCAGATGCGCTTAGTCCATCTGTACGTCGTTTATTAGCTGAGAAAGGCCTAGATGCTGCGAGCATTAAAGGCACAGGTAAAGGCGGTCGTGTCACTAAAGACGACGTTGAAAAATCATTAAAATCTGTTCCTGCGGCTAAAGCGGCGAGCACAACTACAGAGGCACCGGCAGTTCCTATGGGCGAACGTACTGAAAAACGTGTTCCAATGACACGCTTACGCAAAACTATTGCAAATCGTTTACTACAAGCGAAAAACTCAACAGCAATGTTAACTACTTTCAACGAAATCAACATGAAACCAATCATGGATTTACGTAAGCAATACCAAGAAAGCTTTGAAAAGCGTCATGGCATTCGTTTAGGTTTCATGTCTTTTTATGTAAAAGCGGTGACTGAAGCGTTGAAACGTTTCCCAGAAGTAAATGCGTCAATTGACGGTGATGATATTGTTTATCATAACTATTTTGATATCTCGATTGCAGTTTCTACGCCTCGCGGTCTAGTGACTCCTGTATTAAAAGATACAGACACATTAGGTATGGCTGGTATTGAATCAGGTATCAAAGCCTTAGCATTAAAAGGTCGTGACGGTAAATTATCACTTGATGAACTGCAAGGTGGTAACTTCACGATCACTAACGGTGGTGTATTTGGTTCGTTGTTATCAACGCCAATTATCAACCCACCACAAAGTGCAATTTTAGGTATGCATAAGATCCAAGACCGCCCAATGGCCGTCAATGGTAAAGTAGAAATTTTACCAATGATGTACTTAGCGCTATCTTATGATCACCGAATCGTCGATGGTAAAGAATCAGTTGGTTTCCTAGTGACAGTGAAAGAAATGCTAGAAGATCCAACTCGTTTACTATTAGATGTATAATAAATTTTAAGACATTAGTCTTGAATAAATTGAGAAAGGTGATGTGTGATGTATCATCTTTCTTATTATAGACGTTGGAGTAACGTCTACTATAATTACAGTCGGGATGTCGACTTTTTTTAAATTTACTAAAGCGGATAGAATATAACCATGAATTTGCATGAATATCAGGGTAAACAGCTTTTCAAAGAATACGGTTTACCTGTATCTGAAGGATTTGCTGCCGGTACTCCTCAAGAAGCTGCTGACGCAGCGGATCGCATTGGCGGTGAAGAGTGGGTAGTTAAATGTCAAGTACACGCTGGTGGTCGCGGTAAGGCTGGCGGTGTTAAACTAGTTAAGACGAAAGAAGAAATTACAGCTTTCGCAGAAAACTGGTTAGGCAAAAACTTGGTTACATATCAAACTGACGAAGCGGGTCAGCCAGTGACAAAGATCTTAGTTGAGACTTGCACTGACATCGCTCAAGAATTGTACTTAGGTGCAGTTGTTGACCGTGCAACACGTAGTATTGTTTTCATGGCATCTACCGAAGGTGGTGTTGAAATTGAAACGGTTGCAGAAGAAACCCCAGAAAAAATCTTAAAAGCAGCTATCGATCCACTAGTCGGTGCACAACCTTACCAAGCACGTGAAATCGCGTTTGCTTTAGGTCTTAAAGGTGTGCAAATTCGTCAGTTCACTACGATCTTCATGGGTCTAGCGAAAATGTTTGAAGAATTAGACGTAGCACTAATCGAAATCAACCCTCTAGTAATTAAAGCTGACGGTGATTTACATTGTTTAGATGCTAAAGTTGCTATCGATGGTAACGCGATGTATCGCCAGCCTAAGCTTCAAGAAATGCACGATCCTTCACAAGAAGACGCGCGTGAAGCACAAGCTGCTGCTTGGGAACTAAACTACGTTGCGCTAGATGGTAATGTTGGTTGTATGGTTAACGGTGCCGGCCTAGCAATGGGTACGATGGATATCGTTAATTTACACGGCGGCAAACCTGCTAACTTCCTAGATGTTGGTGGTGGCGCGACTAAAGAACGTGTTGCAGAAGCATTCAAAATCATCTTATCAGATGAGAATGTTAAAGCAGTATTAGTTAATATCTTTGGTGGTATCGTACGTTGTGACATGATTGCTGAAGGCATCATTGGCGCAGTTAAAGAAGTTGGCGTAAACGTACCTGTAGTGGTTCGTTTAGAAGGTACTAACGCGTTATTAGGACGTGAAGTATTAGCTAATTCTGGTCTTGATATTATCGCTGCAGAGTCGCTTACAGATGCTGCACAAAAAGTTGTAGCTGCTGCGGAGGGCAAATAATGTCAGTATTAATTAATAAAGATACTAAAGTAATCTGCCAAGGTTTTACTGGTGGTCAAGGTACATTCCATTCTGAGCAAGCGATCGAATATGGTACGCAAATGGTCGGTGGTGTTACTCCTGGTAAAGGCGGTACGACGCACTTAGGTCTTCCTGTATTTAATACAGTAAAAGACGCAGTTGCAGAAACAGGCGCGACTGCGTCAGTTATCTATGTACCTGCTGCTTTTTGTAAAGATTCGATCATTGAAGCTGCTGATGCAGGTATTCAATTGATCGTATGTATTACTGAAGGTATCCCAACTGTTGATATGATTTATGTGAAAGAATATGTTTCACAAAAAGGCGTAACGATGATTGGTCCTAACTGCCCTGGTGTTATCACCCCAGGTGAATGTAAGATTGGTATCATGCCTGGTCATATCCATAAGCCTGGTAAAGTAGGTGTTGTTTCTCGTTCTGGTACATTAACGTACGAAGCGGTTAAGCAGACTACTGACGAAGGTTTTGGTCAGTCTACTTGTGTCGGTATCGGTGGTGATCCAATCCCTGGTTCTAATTTCATTGATATCTTAACCTTGTTCCAAAACGATCCACAAACTGAAGCAATCGTGATGATTGGTGAAATCGGTGGTACTGCGGAAGAAGAAGCGGCGGAATTCATCAAAGCTAATGTCACTAAGCCTGTGGTATCTTACATTGCCGGTGTTACTGCACCTGAAGGTAAGCGTATGGGTCATGCTGGTGCGATTATCTCTGGTGGTAAAGGTACTGCTGATGAGAAATTTGCAGCGTTAGAAGCAGCGGGCGTAAAAACAGTACGTTCACTTGCTGATATCGGTAAAGCATTACGTGAAATCACTGGTTGGTAATCTCGTGTAATCAGACTACTGATTAAGTTAAACCGCTCCTGGTAACAGTAGCGGTTTTTTTTGTGTCTAATTATAAGCGTTGAAAGCTGATTTGGTGCGAGCTTGTGCGTTTTCCTCTGTATTGCTTCTGACAATATTGGCATACCATTGATCAAATTGAGCGGCACTTTGTTGCTCAGGATAATCGTTCTGGCCAATAGGAGATTGATTACCACCTACAATCTGTTGCATATCTTCGGCGTGTAGCGGTTGAAGTATCGCTGGGGTATTCATATTTACGTTCATTATAAATCCTTAAAAGTAATCGTTAATAAAACCACATTACCTACGATGTAAGTAATATGTTAATTATAGAGGGATAACTTCGTTTGTCTGCTGAGCGAAAGGTGGGTTTCGCAGGATATAAAACGTCATCAACATCTTAAAATAAAACCATTGAGCTTTTGTTATTGACATAAAAAAGCCGCTATTGTTATCAATAACGGCCTTTGTAACTGCTTATAAAACTAACACATTATAAAAATGCGAATTTAGCAACAAATAATGCAGTTAAGATCCAAACACTAATACTGATTTGATCTTGTTTGCCGCAAAGTAATTTTGCAGCTGAGTAAGATATAAATCCCAACGCAATACCATCAGCAATCGAAAACGTCAATGGTGTCATCAATAATACAACACTCACCGGTATGGCATCGGTCATGTCATCCCAATTAACAAACTTGAGGTTTTGTAGCATTAATACTGCAACATAAAGAATAGCACCAGCGGTAGCATACGCTGGAACCATTTGAGCTAATGGGGCAAAAAACATCATGAGTAAAAAACACAAACCAACGACTACCGTGGTTAGGCCTGTACGACCACCAACGGATACACCTGCGACAGACTCAATGTAGGATGTTGTCGTCGATGTGCCTAACATTGCTCCTGCTACTGTTGCAGAACTATCAGCTGTCAATGCACGACCTAAACGTGGGATATTGCCTTTATTATCGGTCAATCCTGCTTTTTGACTTACAGCAACTAAGGTGCCGGAAGTATCAAATAAATCGACAAACAGAAAAGCAAAAATAACACTGAGCATGGATATTTCAAATGCACTAGTTAAATCCATCTGCATCAATGTTGGCATTAAGGAAGGGGGAGATGAAATAACGCCTTGGTAATCAACGAGCCCCATTGATAACGCAATAGCTGTGACTAAGAATATACTGATCAACACACCACTTTTTATATCTCTATATAATAATGCTGCAATAACAAAAAAGCTCAGGATTGCAAGCAATGGTCCGGCAGAGGTTAAATCGCCTAATTGTACGTATGTGGCTGGACTAGCGACGATTATACCAGCGTTTTTTAGCGCAATAAGTGCTAAAAACGCACCGATACCAGTCGCAATAGCTTGTTTCAATACTGTTGGTATAGCATTGATTACCCATTCACGAATTTTAAATAAACTTAAAAATAAGAATATACAACCCGATATAAAAACAGCGCCTAGCGCAGCTTGCCAAGTATGGCCCATACCCAACACGACACCATAAGTGAAGAATGCATTTAGACCCATACCTGGTGCAAGTGCGATTGGGTAATTTGCCCAAAACCCCATAATAAAACAACCAATAGCCGCTGCAATACATGTTGCAATGAATGCAGCCCCTTGATCCATGCCTGTTTGTGCAAGCATCGCAGGGTTAACAAACACAATGTAAACCATGGTAATAAAGGTAGTTAGCCCGGCAATACATTCGCGACGAATGGTTGATTCGTTTGCTGTGATTTTAAAGATAGTTTCTAACATATATTTTAATCAAAAAGTAAAAGAATATGTTAACAGTTTTGACTAATTATTGTTAACAATAATTAGTCAAAATTAAATTTTGCTCCTATTGCCAGCACACCGGCTCTGGATACCTGAGCATCTTGACCTGCTTGAACGCCAGAAACACCAATTGCGCCAATACATTCTCCTTCGACGATTACCATTTCACCCCCTTCAAGTGGGACAACTGGCATAGATAACGCGGCCGTTCGACCTTCATTGACCATATCTTCAAATACTTTACTAGGTTTACGAGATAGAACACTTGTGCGTGCTTTTTCTGGTGCGACCATTGCACTCATTGGCGTAGCCCCTTTCATTCGATACATTAATATTGGTAACCCACCAACATCACAAATCGCGATTGCAACAACCCATCCATTTTTTGAAGCCTCATTTTCAGCGGCTTCAGCCATTATTTTTGCTTCATCTAATGTCAATATTTTACGAGAGTTCATCTTGATAGTTCCTTTTATAATTAAAAACTGATGTGATATGTGTATATTTATCGAGCATATTTAAATCTTGATATCAAGATACTACTTTGTTATCTTGATATCAAGATTATATGTTAATCAAAAGTTAATCCCTACTTTCAAGCCCCAAATACAAAGAGCATCCTTTACATGAGCAAGAATCAATCTGACAATTTTTTATATATTCCCCATTCAGGACCTGCATTACTCGAAACGCCACTACTTAATAAAGGTAGTGCTTTTACGGAAAGAGAACGTAAAAACTTTAATTTAATGGGGTTGTTACCACCTCGCTATGAGTCGATTGACGAGCAAGTTGAGCGGGCCTATATGCAATATAAAAGTTTTACTCATCCACTTAACAAGCACATTTATTTACGTGCAATACAAGATAATAACGAAACGTTATTTTTTAAATTGTTACAAGCGCATATACAAGAAATGCTACCTATTATTTATACCCCTACGGTAGGGGATGCCTGTGAAAAATTTTCTGATATATATCGTTCCTCGCGTGGGTTATTTATTAGTTATGAAGAACGTCACATGATTGATGATATTTTACGTAATGCAACAAAGGGGAAAGTAAAGATTATCGTTGTCACTGATGGCGAGCGTATTTTAGGATTAGGTGATCAAGGTATTGGTGGTATGGGGATCCCGATTGGGAAGTTGTCACTGTACACTGCTTGTGGCGGTATTAGTCCTGCCTATACCTTGCCAGTAATGTTAGATGTAGGAACTAATAACGAAAAATTACTAAATGATCCTATGTACATGGGAGCAAAACATAAACGTATCGGTCAATCTGAATATGATGAATTTTTAGATATGTTTATTAAAGCCGCAACAAAACGTTGGCCAGAAGTACTCATTCAATTCGAAGATTTTGCGCAACCCAATGCGATGCCATTATTAAATCGATACAGAAATGAAGTATGCTGTTTTAATGATGATATTCAAGGCACTGCAGCGGTAACGTTAGGTACTATTTTAGCGGCATGTCGTGCTCGAAAGACGCAATTATCAGACATGAAGGTGGTATTTGTTGGGGCTGGTTCTGCTGGTTGTGGTATTGCAGAGATGCTTATTCAACAGATGGTATTTGAAGGCTTATCTGATATTCAAGCGCGAAAGCAAGTATTTATGGTCGATCGATATGGTTTAGTTACTGACACAACCCCTGATTTACGTGACTTTCAGGTTGCACTACAACAATCTTCACAACATATTGCTGAGTGGAGTTACAGTGGCGAATTCCCAGCACTACTTGATGTTGTGAACAGTGCTAAACCAGACATACTCATTGGTGTATCAGGTCAAGCAGGTTTATTTACAGAGCAAGTCATTCGTACTATGAAACAACATTGCACTGTACCAATTATCTTTCCGTTAAGTAACCCATCAAAACAAGTTGAAGCAACTCCAGAGCAAGTTATAGAATGGACAGATGGTGAGGTGGTTATAGCCACTGGTAGTCCGTTTGATGATGTTTTGTACAATGAAAAGTTGATTCCTATTGCACAATGTAACAACAGTTATATTTTCCCAGGTATTGGTTTAGGTGTATTGGCAGTAAAGGCTCGGATTATTTCTGATGAAATGTTAATGGCAGCGAGTAATGCCTTAGCGGATGCGTCACCAATAAATACAGATAATAATGCTGCGCTGTTACCACCGATGACACAAATCGGTGATTTGAGTCGCAAAATTGCGTTTGCCGTTGCCAAGGTGGCAATGGAACAAGGAAAAGCGTTGCGGTTGACTGATGAATTGTTGCATGAGCGAATCAATCAAAATTTCTGGAAAGCGGAATATAGACCTTATAAACGAGTATCGTTATAGTACTAAAAAAGAGTGAAATTTAAGGGATGATTTTTGTATTAAACATGTTTTTAGCATTTTTATGTTAAAGATCAATCCCCAAATTCATTAAAAGCCTATATACTAGGACAAGTCAGTTTTGTGCTTATCATTAATGTGTATTTAGGAATAAAATGAAAGAAAAGTTAGTAACCTCGAAAAAAAAAGCGAGTGATAAGGAAATCTATCAAGAAATCTTTGATGCTATTTTGTCATTTCGATTACGTCCTGGTACTAAGCTGACGGAAGAAAACTTATCTACTATCTTTAATGTCGGTCGCAATACCATTCGTAGTGCACTATTACGATTATCTCAAGATCATATTATCGAAATAATACCGAATAAAGGGGCGTATATTGCTAGCCCCACAGTTAAGCAAGCAAGAGATATTCTTGAGGCGAGAAAATTAATAGAAGTTGCTATTGTTAAAGATGTAATCAAACATGCGACGACTAATGACTATAATTTACTACGACAAATTGTCTCCGCAGAGCAAGATAATATAATCGAAGAGCACATGGTTGAGGGTATTCAACTAGGTGGTGATTTTCATTTAATGCTTGCTAAAATTTCCAAAAATCAATCGCTAGAACGTATTGTGACTACGTTGATACCACAAACGTCTTTAGTTATTGTTTTATACGAACAGCCAGACACACCAAAATGTTCACATCTCGAGCACTTTGAACTAATTGATATAATGGAAAAAGGGGAATATGGAGCTGCTGCTAAAATGATGTATGATCACATACACAGCATAGAAGCTCGTTTAAACCTAGATGAAAAGGAAACCAGTAACGATTTAATGCATGTGTTTAAACAAAGATGATAATATCTATAATCTATTAAGCGGTACACTGGGTTATGAACAACATTAAACTAAATTCTGAAATTTTGACCAACGCACAGCAAAAATCAAGATTGGTTAATAAACGTAAAATTTTAGAGGCGGCTGCCGAAGAATTTAAACAACACGGTTATCAAGGTGCTTCAGTTGCCCGAATTGCAAAATTGGCTAACATACCGCGAACCAATATACATTATTACTTCAAAAATAAATTAGCATTGTATGGAGCGATCTTAAGTAACATTATAAATCTTTGGAACCAAGCATTTGCTGACATCCAACCCGATGATGATCCAGCTCAGGCTATTGCTAGATACATCGATGCTAAAATCGAATATTCACGAACTAATCCTACTCCTTCAATTATATTTGCGAGTGAAATCCTTCATGGCGCGCCACATTTAAGTCAATATCTGCAACGCGATTTTAAAGATTGGATTGCAGAAAAAGCAAAAGTGATTGAGTCTTGGCAAGCTCAGGGCAAAATTGATGCAGTGTCCCCCTACCATTTATTATTCTTAATCTGGGGAGCAACTCAGCAATACGCTAATTTTTCGGTTGAGATTGAAGCTGCATTAGACCATCCCCTAGCAGAACAAGATTTTGCCGAAGCCAAAAAGACAATTACGCATATTGTGTTAAAAGGATGCGGTATGTCTGTTGATGGCTACTTATAGAAGAAGTAGAGCTATTTTTTTCTACATTTCGGCTTCGTAAATTTTGCTTGTTTAATCACACAACTATCTGATTTATAATGTTTTAATTTAACATTGCTTTTTACTATCCCCCTGCCTCGACAGCATTGTCAATAAATTGTAAACAATATTGTTGACAATAACATTTTTGTTACATATGCTACATTAAATATACTATTAATTTTAATGGAGAATTACTGATATGGCTAAAATGAGAGCAATTGATGCGGCAATGGAAGTGTTAAAACTTGAAGGCGTCACTGAAACCTTTGGTGTCCCTGGAGCTGCAATTAATCCTTTTTATTCTGCAATGAAAAAATCGGGTGGTATTAATCATACATTGGCGCGTCATGTTGAAGGTGCTTCGCATATGGCTGAGGGCTATACTCGAGCAGAGCCAGGTAATATCGGTGTATGTATTGGCACATCCGGTCCTGCCGGTACTGATATGATTACGGGATTATACTCTGCAATTGGTGATTCTATTCCAATTTTATGCATTACTGGTCAAGCACCACGTCCACGTTTACATAAAGAAGATTTTCAGGCAGTAGACATTGAGTCTATCGCAAAACCTGTGACTAAATGGGCTGTCACTGTTCGAGAGCCAGCTCTAGTACCGCGTGTTTTTCAAAAAGCATTTGAGATAATGCGTTCTGGTCGTCCAGGTCCAGTATTAATAGATTTACCTTTTGATGTGCAAATGGGTGAAATCGAGTTTGATATTGAGACTTATGCTTCCTTAGGTGCGAATAAGCCTAAAGCAACACGTCCTCAAATCGAAAAAGCCATCAATATGATGCTAACTAGTGAGCGTCCATTAATTGTCGCTGGTGGTGGTATTATTAATGCAGATGCTTCAGAGCAGTTAGTGGAGTTTGCAGAAATTACAGGTGTCCCTGTTATTCCTACTTTGATGGGGTGGGGTATTATTCCTGATGATCATAAGCTAATGGCCGGTATGGTAGGACTGCAAACGTCTCATCGTTATGGCAATGCCACTTTGTTAGCGTCTGATTTTGTAATGGGAATAGGTAACCGTTGGGCTAACCGTCATACTGGTAGCGTCGATGTTTACACAGAAGGGCGTACTATTGTTCATGTTGATATTGAGGCAACGCAACTAGGTAAAGTATTCGAACCTGATTACGGTATTGTTTCAGATGCAGGTGCGGCACTTGATTTGTTTATTGAAGTTGCTAAAGAAATGAAAGCGTCTGGTAAGTTACCTGATCGCTCTAAGTGGGTTGACGAATGTCAAGAACGTAAACGCACCATGTTACGTAAAACTAGTTTCAATGAAACACCAATGAAGCCTCAGCGTGTTTATGAAGAAATGAACCGTGCATTTGGTAAAGATGCCTGTTACGTATCTACCATTGGACTATCACAGATTGCTGGTGCACAGTTTCTACACGTCTATAAGCCTCGTCATTGGATCAACTGTGGACAAGCAGGTCCATTGGGTTGGACAGTGCCTGCAGCATTGGGTGTTTGCGTTGCTTCTCCAGAAAAACAAGTTGTCGCATTGTCAGGTGACTATGACTTCCAATTCATGATTGAAGAACTTGCAGTAGGCGCACAATTTAAATTGCCTTATGTCCATGTACTGGTCAATAACTCTTACCTAGGCCTAATCCGTCAATCCCAACGTGGTTTTGATATGGATTACTGTGTGCAATTAGCATTTGATAACATTAATGCACCAGAGCTAAATGGTTATGGCGTAGATCACGTTGCGGTTGCCGAAGGGTTAGGTTGTAAAGCTATTCGTGTTCGTCAACCTGAAGAACTTGAAGCAGCGTTTATAAAAGCCAAAGCAATGGCACAAGAATTTAGAGTGCCTGTGATTGTTGAGGTTATTCTTGAGAAAGTGACTAACATCTCTATGGGTACAGAAATTAACAACGTGACTGAGTTTGAAGACTTAGCTGAACGTGGTGAGGATGCGCCTACTTCAATTACAATGTTAGACTAAGAGGAACCGTCAATGACTAAATTATGTGCTAATTTGAGTATGTTATTTACCGAAGTGGATTTTTTAGACCGTTTCGATAAAGCTGCTGAAGCAGGTTTTCAAGGCGTGGAATATTTATTTCCCTATGCATGTAGCATTGAGGACATTGTGGCGCGTTTAAAGCGAAACAACCTTACTCAAGTCTTGCATAATCTACCAGCTGGCGATTGGGATGCTGGTGAGCGTGGTATCGCATGCCATCCTGACCGTGTTGCTGAGTTTGAAGAAGGTGTTGACCTTGCTATTAAATATGCAACTGCGTTAGGTTGTAAACAAGTCAATGTATTAGCTGGCATTGTACCAGCTGATGTACCTGCAGAAACATTGAAAACGACGTTTGTTAACAATATTAAATATGCAGCTGATAAATTGGCGCAACACGGTATTAAATTGCTTATAGAAGCAATCAATACTCGCGATATACCTGGTTTTTATGTGACTAGCACTGAGCAAACGTTAGAACTTATCGCCGCCAGTGGCAGCGATAACATCGCAGTACAATATGATATTTATCATATGCAAATTATGGAAGGTGATTTAGCCTCGACTATTTCCCGAAACCAAGCACAAATTCAGCATATTCAGTTAGCTGATAATCCAGGGCGGCATGAACCAGGAACGGGTGAAATCAATTATCCTTTCATATTTAATTATTTGAATGAAATTGGCTACACAGGTTGGATTGGTTGCGAATACAAACCCTTTGATAGTACCGAGAAAGGCTTGGGTTGGGCCAAATCTTTCTTGTAAGTTTTACGAGTGGGTTACATCTCCCAACCGATGTGACTCATTTTTTTATTATAATAATTAAGGAGTAATAGATGGAAGCGTATTTCGTTGATGTCTTAAATCTACTAGTCAGAAGTTTGCATATCATTACTGGTATAGCTTGGATTGGTGCATCGTTTTATTTTGTCATGTTAGATAGCTCTCTAAAGGCACCAAAGAAATCAGAAGATAGCAAAAAAGGTGTTTTTGGTGAATTGTGGGCTGTCCATGGTGGTGGTTTTTACCATTCACAAAAATATCTACAAGGGCCGACTAACGAGCCATTACCTAAAGATCTACACTGGTCAAAATGGGAAGCCTACACAACATGGATTTCTGGCTTTTTCCTACTAGCAATTGTCTACTGGTACGGTGCAGATATCTATCTGATTGACGCTAGCAAGATGGCATTATCACAACCTGCAGCTATTGGTATTAGTATTGCGTTTTTAGTGGGTAGTTGGGTGATATATGACTTGTTATGTAAATCAGCTTTGGCAAAAAGTGATCGTAACTTAGGGATTGTCATTTTTATCCTTGTGGCTGTTGCTGCCTATGCCTTAACACAGATTTTTAGTGGTCGCGGTGCATTTATGACCTTCGGCGCTATGTTGGGTACAACAATGGTCGCAAACGTGTTCTTCGTAATCATCCCAGGTCAAAAGAAAATGGTTGATGATTTGAACGCTGGCGTGCCTGTTAATCCGATTTATGGGCAACGTGGGAAACAACGTTCAGTACATAACACTTACTTCACACTACCAGTCTTGTTTACCATGATTAGTAATCACTATGCTATGACTTATTCACATGAATACAACTGGGCTATATTAATTGCAATATCGATGGCTGGTGCCTTGATTCGTATATTCTTTGTATCTCGTCATGGTGAAGGTAAACCAATGACATGGGCTGCAGTGGCAGGTGGTTTAATCATGGTTGGTGTAATCTGGGCAATGGCGCCAAAGCCTGTTCAGCCTATCGCAGCCTTACCTGTAGCCAGTAGTGTTGCTGGTACAGCAGCAGTAGCACAACCCGTTGCAGAAGTATCATTTGATACTGTTAATGCAATCATACAAGAACGGTGTACGGTTTGCCATGCAGCAACCCCGTCATATCCGGGATTTGCAGCCGCACCCAAAGGCTATATGTATGATACAAAAGCACAAATTGAAGCACAGGCTGCGCTTATATACCAACAAACAGTGGTATTAAAAGCAATGCCGATCGGAAATTTAACGGGTATTACAGAGGAAGAACGTCAAGTAATTGCTCAGTGGTATCAACAACGTTAATGTAAAAAGAAAAATGGAATAACAAATCAGGATTACGTAAGTGTCCTAACAACATAACGATAATTCACAAACAAAAAGAGAGTACACACTATGTTCAAAAACATGAATAAGTTAGTAAAAACTGCATCAATTGGCCTAGTTGCTTCTGCAATCATAGGCTCTAACGCAATCGCTGCAAACTGGAGCTCAACGAAAGTTGAAGGTTTGTATGGTTATGATTATAAAAGAGGCCCAGGTTTTTCTGAAGTAAATGAAGGTATTTTGACACTTGCTAATGCATCTGGTTTTGACTGGGGTGATACGTTTGTATTTATTGATACCACGAACGTTGATGATGTTGATGGTACTGGCGGCGCACACATGGAGTTTAGTGGTCGTTATAATTTCCATAAAGGTACAAAAGATGGCGCAATAAAAGGCTTCTTCGGTATTGTACAAGCGGATATTACATCAAACCGTTTTACTCAAAAAATCACCAAAATGGCTGGTTTAAGTGTTGATTGGAACATGCCTGGTATGCGTTTTTTCAAAACTCATCTTCAGTATCGTGATGACCCAACATTAGATGGTACATCAGTACAATTTAATTTAGTGTGGAATAAAGGCTTTAAAGTTGGTGAGCAAGATTTCTCATTTGAAGGCTTCTTAGATTATACCACCAGTGAAGGAACAACTGTCTCTAACACATTAGCACAGCCACAGCTTTTATGGCATGCGAACAAATCACTTGCTATCGGTATTGAGTATCAGTACTGGAAAAACCGCTTAGGTGTTGATGGCATTAATGAAAGCTCACCACAAGTTATGGTTCGTTGGACTTTTTAACAACTAATTTTAATAAAATAAAAAAATAGTAATAACTATTAATAGGAAACCCTTATGTCAAATCGAGCGGTTGGTACTCCAGAACAGTGCCGTGATCCAAATTATATGCCAGCAATTGGCGTTGCTATACCTTTAGGTATTCAACATGTATTAGCAATGTTTATTGCTAATGTAACACCAGCGATTATTATTGCTGGTGCGGCAGGCTTCGGCTTTGGTTCTAATTCACCTGATTTTCCAATGATGTTATACATGATGCAAATGTGTATGTTATTGGCAGGTGTGACAACGTTACTACAAACTATCGGTGCAGGTCCTGTCGGGGCGCGTTTACCGATTGTTCAAGGTACTAGTTTTGCTTTCATTCCGATCCTGATCCCACTAGTGGCAGGTAAGGGTGTTGATGCAATGGCAGCTGTAACTGGTGGTATCTTAGTTGGTGGTATTGTTCAAGCTTGTTTGGCACCGTTAGTAGGGCGTTTACGTTTTGCTTTACCGCCTTTAGTAACGGGTTTAATTGTGACAATGATTGGTTTGTCACTGCTTAAGGTTGGTATTCAGTATGCTGCTGGTGGTGTACCTGCTATTGGGACACCTGAGTATGGTTCGTTACAGAACTGGGGCGTTGCATTAGTCGTCATAGTAGTTACTTTGAGTCTTAAGTTCTTTACCAAAGGTATGTTATCAGTATCTTCAATTCTTGTTGGTATATTAGCGGGTTATGCAGTTGCATACGGTCTAGGCATGGTCAGTTTTGATAATGTTGGACGTGCATCAGCGTTTGCTATGCCTAAAGTATTGCCTTTTGGTATTGAATTTACGGTTGCAGCAGTGTTAGGTATTACGTTAATGGCATTTATTTCTGCAATTGAAACGGTTGGTGATGTATCAGGTATCACTAAAGGTGGTGCAGATCGTGAAGCGACAGACGTAGAAATCCGTGGCGCAACTTATGCTGATGGTCTAGGTACGGCTTTCTCATCAATCTTTGGTGGTTTACCGAACACTTCGTTTTCACAAAACGTTGGTTTGATTGCAATGACTCGCGTTATGAGTCGTCACGTTGCAACGATTGGTGCTGTATTCCTTATATTATGTGGTTTCATACCTAAAATTGGTGCGATAATTTCGACTATTCCAATTGAAGTATTAGGTGGTGGTGTTATCTTAATGTTTGGTATGGTTGTTTCTTCAGGTATGAAGATGCTGACAGATGTCGATTGGACCAGCCGTAACATGGTTATCTTTGCTATATCTCTATCTATTGGGTTTGGCTTGATGTTAGAACCAGGTGCATTACAGCATATGCCTGGTACTGCAAAAGCGTTATTATCTACAGGCTTACTACCTGCTGCATTTATCGCAATTGTTTTAAATCTTATCGTACCTGACGAAAAAGATTAATCGGTTTTCCCAGATAGTGTTTCTCACTATCTGGGATATTTATTACACCTTGTAATATCTTTGTATTTTTAGCGGCGTCTTTTTATTTCCACTTAGGACAACGTTTTCTTTTCACCTTTCGTTTGATGAGTCTTCCTATGGCAAACATACATAATCAAGTACAATCTACACCAGAAGTCGTGTTACGTAAGATGTTTGATGCTGCTGTGGCAAGCGCTCAACCATTGATTAACATTAAGCAATATTTACCATCGCCGCCTAAAGGCCGCACAATTATTATTGGTGCAGGCAAAGCCTCTGCAGCAATGGCACATGCACTTGAACAACATTGGCAAGGTCCAATTTCAGGTGTCGTTGTCACTCGATATGGCTATGCAGTAGCATGTCAACACATTACTATTCTTGAAGCATCTCACCCTGTACCTGATATGGCTGGTCAGCAAGCTGCAACAGATATTCTTGCTACCGTATCAGATTTAAGCGCAGACGATCTTGTCATCTGCTTAATCTCAGGTGGCGGTTCTTCACTGATGAGCCTACCAGCCGAAGGAATAAGCTTCGCTGACAAACAAGCTGTAAACAAAACATTATTATCTTGTGGTGCGACAATTCAAGAAATGAATTGTATTCGTAAACATATTTCCTTGGTCAAAGGTGGCCAACTTGCAGCCCAAGCTTATCCTGCCAGGGTTCTCAGTTTAATGATTTCAGATGTGCCCGGTGACGACATGTCCTCTATAGCCTCTGGTCCTACAGTTGCAGATAATTCAACATTTGCAGATGCCTTAAATATTGTTCGTCGTTATGATATGCACTTACCTGATTCCGTAATGGCCTACTTACAGCAAGCCCAAAATGAAACACCGAATCAAGATGATTATCGGTTATCGACAACCAAGAATATTATTATTGCTGCTCCGCAAATGTCATTGGAGGCTGCAGCAGAAGTTGCTATTGAACATGGCTATACGCCACTTATTTTAGGCGATAGCATTGAGGGTGAATCGCGTGATGTTGCTCTTGTGCATGCGGGTATTGCGCAGCAAGTTGTGCGCCATGCTCAACCGATTAAGCCGCCTTGTATTTTATTATCAGGGGGAGAAACCACCGTTACTTTAAAAGGAAATGGACGCGGCGGTCGCAATGCTGAATTTGCGTTATCGCTTGCGGTTGCATTAAAGTCAGAACCCAATATCTGGGGGATTGCCTGCGATACTGATGGGATTGATGGATCTGAAGACAATGCAGGTGCTGTCATTACCCCAACTACGTTAGATCGTGCTGTTGCAGCAGGTTGTAAAGCTATCGACTATTTAGATAATAACGATGGTTATAGTTTTTTTGAGACATTAGGTGATCTTGTAATGACAGGCCCAACGATGACCAATGTGAACGATTTTAGAGCGATTTTGATTACTGATCAAAACGTGAAGTAAACATATTTATTTTTAGGAACTAAGTATAATGAACATTACAAAATTAGTGGCTAAGCCATTAACCAAAGACGCATTTTCTGAATTTGGCGATGTTATCGAAAAAGATGGAGCGAAACATTTTCCGATTAATGAAGGTGCCGTAGAACGGTTTCATGATCTTGCTGATATTCAAGTTGATTCTGTCGATGGCGGTAAAGCGATTGTTAGTTTTTTCCAGGTGACTACACCTAGTTTTTTTCCATATCAATTTAATTTGATAGAGCGTCACCCTAAAGGTAGCCAAGCTTTTATCCCAACAGATGATAAACCGGTTGTGCTTGTCGTTGGAGCCCCTACCGATACCCCACAAGCAGAAAACCTACACGCATTTATTACCAATGGTAAGCAAGGGTTCAATTTTCATACTGGTGTATGGCATATGCCTCTTATTTCAGAGGACGTAGGGCGTACATTTGTAATTATAGACCGTTCAGGTCCTGGCAATAACTGTGATGAAGTCACATTAGAGAATAATATGTTGGAGTTAGTTTTAGCATGAGTACTTTACATTTAGATAAATACCCTCGCGATATGCTTGGTTATGGTGCAAACATTCCCAAAGTAACTTGGCCTAAAAAAGCGAAGGTTGCGGTTCAGTTTGTAATTAACTATGAAGAGGGTGCAGAGAACTGCATTTTACATGGTGATGCAGCCTCTGAAACATTTTTATCTGAGATAATCGGAGCGCAACCATTCGTTAACGAACGTCATATGAATATGGAATCTTTTTATGAATATGGCAGCCGTTCAGGTTTTTGGCGTTTACATGATTTATTTACACAGCGCAATATGCCGGTAACTGTGTTTGGTGTAGCTATGGCTATGCAGCGAAATCCTGATGCCGTTGATGCCATGCTAAAAGCAGATTGGGAAATTGCAAGTCATGGTTACCGTTGGATTGATTATCAGAAAATTCCTGTCGATATAGAACGTCAACATCTGCAGCAGGCAATTGAAATTCATGAGACGATGACGGGTAAAAAACCCAACGGTTGGTATTTGGGTCGTATGTCAGAGAACACGCGTAAACTAGTCGTAGAAGAGGGGACGTTTATGTATGACGCTGATAGTTATGCTGACGACCTACCTTACTATGTCAATGGTATTACGGCAGATCAAAATAAGCCTCATCTTATCGTTCCCTATACACTAGATGCGAATGATATGCGCTTTGCTAGTCCACAAGGTTTTAACTCTGGTGATCAATTCTTCACGTATTTAAAGGATTCGTTTGATACCCTTTATGCTGAAGGAGAAGTCTCACCCAAAATGATGTCGATAGGTCTACATTGCCGTATTATTGGACGTCCTGGACGCTTTGCTAGTTTGGTCAAATTTTTGGATTACATAGAACAGTTCGAAGATGTATGGGTGTGTCGTCGTGAAGATATTGCGAAACACTGGCTTGAGCATCATCCAGCTAAATAATCATCATAGTGATATGGCTATTGCTTAAAATTGATGATATCAATGCATAAAATAAAAAGCCAATAAGACAGATAATCTTATTGGCTTTATTTTTTTGTTTGTACAATCTTGTCAGTTAGGTTTTAACGACAAGAGTATCACAATCCAATTTATCAATAATGTACTCAGCAGTATTACCTAATAAGGCAGCATCTATGCCCTTGCGACCAACAGAGCCAAGGATTAAACATTGTGCATTCAAATTCTCACAAATCTTAGGTACCAGCTTACCAGGAACCCCTTCCTCAACGATAACATTGACATTTTTAGCATTAATTTGACTGGCTAATTGCACTAGATCTGTTGTGTGTTTTTGTTGCAATCTACGGTTTATTTTTTCAGGATCAAAATCTGATTTTTCGACAGCAATATGCAACGGCGCTTTACTGATCGTATTCACAAAATGTAAATTAGCATTGAACATGTTTGCCATCTGAAGGCCTTCAGTAGCAACAGATTTACTTAAACATTTATGTTGCGAATCACCGTCATCGAGACTAATAGCGCTCACGATATTACCACTATTAGTCCATTCATGGTTTTTAACCATCAAAACATTGAGTGGGCTACAACGCAGTAAATTCCAATGATCAGGTGTAAATAGGTTACGCACAGTCTTTTTATAATGACTCGTTTCTTTAATAATTAAATCACAATCATTGCCTATAGCAATATCGATTACGCCCTTGTACCACTTTTTATGCCATGTAACGATGGATTTAGTTTCTTTAGAAAGACCTAATGTAGTGACAAGTCTAGTCATGACTTGTTTTTGATCATCAATTAATGTTTGCTTTAGCTGTTCGCTGCTTTGATTCGTAATTTCAGATGCTTTTTCAATACTCCGATTATACATTGAACAACCTAAAACTAGTTCAGCGTTATATTGTTTAGCTAAGAAAACCGCTCTTTCTAACGCAGGTTGATCCTCTCTATGAGGGGTAATCACCACTAGTATACGTTTGTAATCTGCCATATAAAAATCCTTCTGATTGCACTGTTTAGATCCCTACTGTTGTATCACATATTTTAATATATGAATCACATCAGCAGGCGTTTTGCTCCATGCTAATGCCAAAGCATCGACTTCTTTTAATGGGTGAATAATACTATCATCGTGCAGTGTGATATAAGGCTTATTAATTGCTGCACAATATCCTGCATCAAAAGCAGCATTCCATTGTTTGTATTTGTCACCAAAGCGAATGATTGCGACATCACATTCCTGTATATAGGTTTGTGTTCTGATTGCGTTAACTCTGGACGACTGATGATCACGCCAGAATGGATCATCAGTATGCCCAAGATGATCACCAGCAGCATCACTCGCGTCATGGTCTGTTACTGGTGAATTAAACGTAATGGGTAAAGATTCACAACCTGCTATAATTTGTTCACGCCAGTCGCTGTGGATCTCACCGGATAAATAGATTTTCCACTGTTTCATTATTAGTTATCTCTCAAACTTGAACGGTACGCTTCAATATCGTGGAAGGGCAGTGTCGCTACACCATCATCAATAGCAGCTTGTGCCACCGCTGGCGCAATCGTTGTAATTAAGCGATTATCGAACGGCTTAGGTAGTATATATTCACGACCAAAAACAAGGTTTTGACCTGGATAAGATGCTTGTACTGCATCTGTCACTGGTAAGGTAGCCAATTCAGCAAGCGCTTTAACACACGCATGTTTCATATTTTCAGTAACCGCGGTTGCTCCAACATCTAATGCCCCTCGGAACAAAAATGGAAAACACAGTACATTATTCACTTGGTTTGGGTAATCAGAGCGTCCAGTTGCCATAATCGCGTCAGGTCGATGTTTTATCACAACCGCTGGGCTGATTTCAGGTACAGGGTTTGCCATGGCTAATATGATTGGGTTCTGTGCCATCGACATTAACATTGATTCGTCGATAAGATTGGGTTGTGATACTCCTAAAAATAAATCACATCCATCCATAGCGTCAGCTAACGTACGAGCCTCTGTTGATATCGAAAATTGTTGCTTTAACTCACTCAGATCTGTGCGTTCGGTATGAATCACACCACGGCTATCAAGCATCATGGTTTTGAGGGGATCAACTCCTAAAGAATGTAATAACTTGGTACATGCGATTGCAGCAGCGCCAGCGCCAGAGACAACAACATTTAAGTCACTAATCTTCTTATCGATCATTCTCAAAGCATTCAAGACTGCAGCACAGGCTACGATTGCTGTACCGTGTTGGTCGTCATGAAATACTGGTATTTTCATACGGCTACGAAGTTGCTCTTCAATTAAAAAACACTCAGGCGCTTTTATATCTTCTAAATTTATCCCACCAAATGTAGGTTCAAGTCGAGCAACGGTGTCGCAAAATTTGTCAACATCTAGTTCATCTACTTCGATATCAAATGCATCAACGCCAGCAAAATGCTTAAATAATACAGCTTTACCTTCCATTACGGGTTTGGATGCTAACGCGCCAATATTACCAAGGCCCAACACGGCCGTACCATTTGTAATCACCCCGACTAGATTGTTTCTAGAAGTGTATTTAGCAGCAGTTAAAGGATCTTCACTTATTGCAATACAAGGCTCTGCAACACCAGGAGAGTAAGCCAAAGATAAATCATGTTGATTCGCTAAAGGCTTTGTCGCAACAATGCTAATTTTTCCTGGACGAGGATTGGCATGATACGTTAATGCTTGGTCTGTTAGTGTGTTTTTCATAATTGATTAACTACCTCTATAAGTTGAATAACTCCAAGGAGAAACTAATAAAGGCACATGATAGTTACCTGATGCGTCAGCGATCCCAAAATGAATCGGAATACGATTCAAAAAGGATGGTTTTGTTGAGTCAGTTTCTGCCGTAGCAAAATAATCAGCAACATAAAATACAATGACATATTCACCTACTTGCATAGTTTCTTCTGATAATAGTAGTTCATCAGTACGACCATCATTATTGGTTATTAATGATTTTAATAGAACCTGATTTGATCCTTCTATTCTATATAGCTCAAGATTAATACCTTCGGCAGGTGTTCCATTTGCAGTATCTAGAACGTGTGTTGATAATTTAGCCATGTGTCGATCCTTTAATCATTTTTTGAATTTTTATTGTTTATTTTGTATAGCTTCAGTACTAGCTAAAAAACATTGACTAGTATCGAATACCATCATTAGTTTCCAGTTGTATTGTCGTATTCTGGAAATAACGCAGATAATCTAAAGCCAGCAATCAATCCTACTTGCCAGATTGCTTGGTGTAATTCATCATTTGTCGCCAGACTTATCCGCCGTTTGAATTCGTTGAAAATTCCTGCTTTGTTATGGTTTTTAACAGCAATTATAAAAGGAAAACCATGCGCATCCATGTATTGTTTGTTTAATGCGGTTATCTCATCTAACTCTTCACGACTTAATGCGTTGAGGTTGGCTGAAGATTGTTCCTCAGTAGATGAATCAGTTAACTCACCACTTTTTGCTTCTTTTCCCGCTAATTGAGGGTGAGCACGCAACAGGGCAAGCTGTTGCTCTAACGTGGCGTCTTCGACAATTTTGAGCATTGTTTGGTGCAATGATTCTATACTATCAAATGGACGTTGTAGCCAAGCTTGATTCGGGATCCAGCTTGAGTGTTCATATATTTCAGCCAGTAACTGAGTAAAATCTTCTTGTGATGCTGAATTGATAAACGCTAGATTTATTTCTTGTGTCATTAGGGTTACCGTTTTTTTATTATTGATTATGCAATTTTGTGATTGCTCATTATTTCTGTCGCGCGAATAATAGCTGAATGGTCCCATCCGCTTCCGCCATTGGCAACGCAAGAACTAAACATTTGTTGAGTGACAGCTGTGTTTGGCATACTAAGGCCAAGTGACTTAGCACTTTCTAATGCCAAATTTAAATCTTTTTGGTGTAACTCTATTCTAAAACCAGGATCGAAGGTTCGTTTTACCATTCTCTCACCATGCACTTCTAAGATTTTTGAGCTTGCAAAACCACCGAGTAACGCTTGACGAACTTTTTCTGGATCTGCACCTGCTTTTGATGCAAATACTAATGCCTCACTCACCGCTTGTAAGTTAAGTGCTACGATAATTTGATTTGCAACTTTACATGTTTGACCGTCGCCAATTTCGCCAACGCGATTAATATTTTTACCCATTAACTCTAAGAAAGGTTTTACGTTGTTAAATGTCGCTTCGCTGCTTCCAATCATAATTGATAATGACGCTGCTTTTGCACCCACTTCGCCACCTGAAACTGGTGCATCCATGTAATGGCAGCCGAGTGCTTCAATTTTTGCACCAAATTCTTTTGTGGCAATAGGTGAAATTGAACTCATATCGATTACTGTCTTACCGGCACTTAAACCTGCAGCAATTCCAGTATCACCAAACAAAACAGATTCGACATGTGGTGTATCGGGCACCATTAAAAAGATAAAATCCGCTTGCTGCGCGACTTCTTGAGCAGTACCACAAGCAATACCACCAGCATTAATTAACTGTTTAGGCACACCTGAACGGGTATTTAAAAATACTTCATGTCCGCCATTTATTAAATGCTCGGCCATGGGGGAGCCCATTATTCCTAATCCAATAAATCCAAGTTTACTCATTCGTATTCTCCGTATTATAGTGTGTCAAAGCCAATTTAAATGGCGTAATTTTAATCTTTAAACCCACTATATTGGATATTCCGTTAAATTGTCAACAATAATGTTAACAATTATTTGACAATATTGACAGGTGTGCGGATTTTAGTTACATTTAGAGGTATTAAAGCTTTAGATAATAACAAGCAATGAGTATAAAACAATGACATCATACCTAAAAAAAGCACAGTTACAGGTTAATACTGGATTAGCTGGATTCATAAAAGACGAAGTTTTACCGGGACTGACTATATCTGAAACAGATTTTTGGCTGTCTTTTGCCAACATTACCGCTAAGTTTGCCCCAATAAATAAAGCATTGTTAGCTAAAAGAGATAATTTACAGCAAAGTATAGATGAGTGGAACCTTGCTCATCAAGGTAAGTTTGATATCGAGCAATACCATACATTTTTAACTAGCATAGGGTATTTGGTACCTGAAGGCGAAGATTTTACCATCACCACTGCGAATGTTGATAGCGAGATTACCCAACAAGCAGGTCCTCAATTAGTCGTACCGGCTGCTAATGCTCGCTTTGCATTAAATGCTGCTAACGCTCGATGGGGCAGCCTATATGACGCACTTTATGGTACGGATGTTATTGGTGATGAGGACGGTGCCCAAAAAGGGACGTCGCATAACCCTATTCGCGCACAAAAAGTTATTGCATATGGTCGCCAGTTTTTAGATGCCAACTTTTCGTTACAAACTGGGTCACATGTTGACGCTGTAAATTATAGTATCAAAGCGGGACAGTTAGTGATTCGTCTGAATGATAATAGCGACGTGCATTTAGCTGAAACTACTCAATTGCTAGGTTATCAAGGAGATGCCGCTGCACCTACCTCTATCCTACTTTCCAATAATGGTTTGCGTGTCGCTATCGAAATTGACGCGACTTCAGCGATAGGAAAAACGGATCTTGCGCATATTAAAGATCTGACATTAGAATCAGCATTGACGACTATTCAAGATTTTGAAGATTCGGTTGTTGCTGTTGATGCAAATGAAAAAGTACATGTATACCGAAACTGGCTTGGTTTAATGAAAGGCGATTTAGCTGAAACTATTGAAAAAGGCGGCCGAACATCTCAACGTGTATTGCGTTCAGATAAGGAATATACCGGTTTACAAGGTGAAACGATTACATTGCATGGGCGTAGTTTGTTGTTTTGTCGAAATGTCGGTCACCTGATGACAAATCCTGCCATCTTGGATCAAAATGGCAATGAAGTGCCTGAGGGTATTATGGATGCTATGATTAGTGTGCTTATTGCATTGCATGATATACAGAAAAAAAATATCCATTGTAATTCGCGTAACGGTAATGTCTATATTGTTAAACCCAAAATGCACGGTCCTGAGGAAGTTGCATTGGCTAACGATATCTTTGATGCTGTTGAAGATGCATTAGGATTAGCTCGCGATACGATTAAAATTGGTGTGATGGACGAAGAACGTCGCACCTCAGTCAATTTAAAAGAATGTATTAGGCAAGTAAGTTCGCGTATTGTCTTTATCAATACTGGCTTCTTGGACCGTACGGGTGATGAAATCCATACCAGTATGTTACTTGGACCGATAGTGCCTAAAGGCGCAATGAAAGCGCAAACTTGGATCCAGGCCTATGAAGATTGGAATGTCGATATTGCGTTGGCTTGTGGTTTTTCTGGTAAGGCACAAATAGGTAAAGGGATGTGGGCTATACCAGATGAAATGGCTGCGATGATGAAAGCTAAAATAGCTCACCCTCAAGCAGGGGCAAACACGGCTTGGGTTCCATCACCAACGGGGGCAACTTTGCATGCGATGCATTATCATGAGGTTAATGTCTTAGACGTTCAACATTCATTGATGACTCGCCCTGTCGCGAATGTTAAAGATATCCTTACGGTTCCATTGTTATCAAATCCTCAGGATTTAACCGCTTCTGAAATTGCTGATGAGCTTAACAACAATGCTCAGGGTTTACTTGGTTATGTTGTCCGTTGGGTTGACCTTGGTATGGGGGCATCAAAAGTGCCTGATATTAATGATATTGGCTTGATGGAAGATAGAGCAACATTGCGTATATCAAGTCAACATATCTGTAACTGGTTAGAACATGGTATTTTGAACGAAGCACAAATCATTGACGCATTCAAACAAATGGCAGTGGTTGTCGATTCTCAAAATGCACACGATCCAAATTACCGAGCTATGTCGCCTGATTTTACGACGAACTTAGCATTTCAAGCCGCGTTAGATTTAGTATTTAAGGGATTAGTACAGCCTAACGGTTATACGGAACCACTTTTGCATGAATATAGACAAAAATTTAATGAATCACAGTTAACAAGGACAGCTTAAGATGACCAAGAAACATACTTATTATGCACCAACTGGTGGATTGCCACCACAGACGCAATTAATTTCTGACCGAGCAATATTTACCGAAGCTTACGCGATTATTCCTAAGCGTGTTTTAACTGATATTGTTATCAGTTATCTTCCATTTTGGGAAAACATGCGTATGTGGGTTATTGCCCGTCCATTGAGTGGTTTTTCGGAAACGTTTTCACAGTATATTGTAGAAGTTGGGCCTGATGGTGGTTCAGATAAGCCTGAGCTTGATGCCGACGCTGAAGGTGTATTGTTTATCGTTGAAGGTGAGATGGATGTCACGATTGAAGGGACAACACATAACATGAAAGCGGGTGGTTATGCGTTTTTACCACCAGGTTGCTCTTGGACATTGAAAAATAACAGTCAACAAGATGTTAAATTTCATTGGATCCGTAAGGCGTATCAGTTTGTAGCCGGTATTCCATTACCTGAAGCGTTTGTCACCAGTGACCATGAAGTAGAAGGTATAGAAATGCCGGGTACTGAAGGTGTTTGGAAGACGACACGTTTTACTGAACAATCTGATATGCGTCATGATATGCACGTGAACATTGTGACTTTTGAGCCAGGCGGTGTAATTCCGTTTGATGAAACACATGTCATGGAACACGGTTTGTATGTGTTAGAAGGTAAAGCGGTCTACCATCTTAATGGTGAATGGGTTGAAGTAGAAGCGGGTGATTTTATGTGGTTACGTGCGTTTTGCCCTCAATCATGTTACGCAGGCGGACCCGGTCCATTTAGATATTTGTTATATAAAGATGTGAATCGTCACATGCCTTTTATTAGACCTAAAAACTAATATCGGTCACTGATCATTATGATTGATAAAAAGCCATGCTCGTCATGGCTTTTTTGTATCAATAATTAATGCGTTCTAAATATTTTGATAATAAACCTGTGATGTCATTTTGTTCAATATCAGTAAATGTGGACATAATGTGTTTTTGATATTCAGTATGTTCGACAATTACGATTTTAATTAGACTCAAGCCTCTTGGCGTGAGTTGCACAGTAACACTTCGTTTATCATTTGGATTAGAAATTCTCTTAACAAGCTGTTCTTTTTCTAGTAAATCAATACGGCTTGTCATGGTACCTGATGTGATTAACATTTGTTCAATTAACTGATTAGGTGTTAATGCATGCGGCGAGCCAGAACGTAATAGCGTTGCTAACACATCAAACCCAGCAGACGTTAAGCCGTGTCGTCGAATTGATTCTGATAATTGGTCATTGATATATTTGGCCATTCTTAATATTCGACTAGTAATAGCCATTGATCTAGTATCTAAATCTGGCATCTGAACAGCCCATTGTTGGATTTTTTTTTCTACTTCATCCATATTTGTTTCCGTATACATTTAGGTTTTGTGATTGTTAGTGGCAAATTTATCCACGCTGGTCGCTTACACGCCAAACTATTGAAATGCTTGGCAATCACCGTCAATAACTTCTTTACGTTGAATTATACTTCGCGTCTGTTTGGAATTTGTACTCACAATTTAACCTCAGAATAAAGATTAAAAGCAAAAGGTTACACCAGCTAGTTTACTTTTGCCAGAAGTGAAGTGAGGTAAAATACACTCATAAGTTAATTGCGTTATTACTAATTTCTTTCTCTGCTGTTTATAAAAGATTCAATTTTTTATAAACAGCGATGGAAAATTTTGCAATCGTCACCCTCTCGAATTTCTGCATCATTGATGTTACCAATACTCTCACTGCTTGTATAAGGAACACTAGGCTTGTTAATTTCAAGCTTACTTATGGTATGAGTCAATAGGGGGGGATCCCTCTCTGACACTTTGATAACCCTGCCACAATCATCATGTACCACATGCACTGGTAAGTTGTACTTTTGATCTATACCTATTCATCTAACCAAATAAAGAGATACGAGATCGGTGTGGTTTTTTCGACCCAGAAAACTTTTAACCTGTTGTTCATTACTGCAAGATTGTCTATGTTGCGGTTTTGTTATGTAAATGTATGCATTTATGCATGAATACGTATGCACTTCGTTGTGTATGTTCAGAGAGTTAAATATAGTGCGAGTTGATATAAAGCGGATGATGTGCGCGTTGTAATAACAATATTAATTGAGTTCAAGCACGAACAATACCACGCACACTCATCTATAACTCAACGGGGAATGGGAAATATATGACTAAATTCAGACCCAGTTTGATCACCGCAGCACTTGTCGCAAGTGGCATGACATTGGCGATGCCAATTTATGCACAAGAGACCAACGAAACACAAGCAAATAAAGATGAAGTTGAAGTTGAAGTAATTGAAGTCAAAGGCTTTTCTACTAGCTTAATTAAATCTTTAAATCAAAAACGTTTCGGTGACACGGTATCAGAACAATTATCTGCAGATGACTTAGGTGGTTTGCCAGATGTTTCAATGGCAGACGCATTAACGCGTCTACCTGGTATTTCAGCTGTCCGTACTGGCGGTCAAGCAGCTGAGATTAATATTCGTGGTTTATCCGGTGATTTCGTGTTTTCAACCTTAAATGGTCGTGAGCAAGTATCTACTTCGGGTAACCGATCGATTGAGTTTGACCAATATCCCTCAGAGCTAATTAACTCTGCAGCGGTATATAAATCACCTAAGGCATCGTTGATTGAAGGCGGTGTGGCAGGGACGGTTGAACTTGAAACAGCAAGTCCGTTATCAAATGATAAACAACACACCTTTGGCGCCAATGTGCGAGGCATGTTTAATGACCGTGCTTCTGAAGTATCTGATGCCGAAGAATATGGTAATCGCTTGAGTTTTTCTTACCAAGGTAAGTTTGCTGACGATACTCTTGGACTTGCACTCGGTTATGCGCGTTTATTCCAACCTTCAGTCGCTACGCAATACATTGGTTTAGCGCCTGGTGGCTTGTTGAGCGGTACAGATTTTATCCCAAGTGAAGGATTTGAGATCCAGCATAAAGGTGGTGAAGAAACGCGAAACGGTTATATGGCGGCAATCGAATGGGCGCCAACTGATAATTTCCGTTTAAAAGCAGATGGGTTCTTATCTCGCTTTGATTCAAAGGAATTTGCTCGTGGTTACCGCGTCAAATTAGAATCAAGCCAATCTTCTTATGATAATTTAACGGCCAATCCAGATGGTAATATAATTGGTGGTACTTTTTATCGTAACCCAGGCAGTTCAACGCGCGTTGAGCTAGTCAACGATGATAACCAAGATTTTGATGAAGTAGCCAGCTATGGTTTAAAGGGTGATTGGGATATATCTGATAACTGGTCTATGTCATTTGATGCGTCTTATTCATCTGCGGAGTCTAATTTCCGTAATGGCTTATTATGGTCATTGGTGGCTGAAGATGCAACGGTAGCGAATCCAGTTATCGATCAAAATGTATCAATTAGCTATTTGAACAATGGCTTAAATCTACCTAATGTGGGTTTCAGTCAAGCTGAAGCATTCAGTGATATTGATCGTGTCATGGTGAGTAAATACGGGATTTATCCGTACGAAAACAGTGATGAAATTGAAGCATTCCGTCTTGATTTTAAATATCAATTAGACAATAACTTCGTTTCTTCTATTGAATTTGGTGCACGTTATTCAGATCGTACTTACTCAAATGAACGTTCAGTATTTGAGTATGGCTCTGATTCTGGTTTCCCTAATTCAGCACCACCATTACGTTTAACCCAAGATATGGTTGAAGTCGTGGATTGGCAGGGTGATTTTGCTTATTTCCCAAGTTACTTATCCATTGATTTAGATAAAGCACTTAATGCATGGTTCCCATCAGGTATTCCACAACCGGTGCAATCATGGGGAACAGCGAACCCGGGCGTTATTAACAGCCCAACACCGGGTTTAGGTCCTAACACCGCTTGGTCGGTCACTGAATCTGGTTCAGTATTTGAAGAAGTCACCTCTGCGTATGTGATGGCAAATATTGATACGGAATTGGGTGATATTCCAGTTAGTGGTAACTTCGGTGTGCGTATGGTTGATACCAATCAATCTTCCACGGTATTACAAGATGTACAAGGTGATCCTGAACAAGGCGCACAATACATCACTGATGATGCAGGTCTGATTAATGATCAATTTGCTTCAAAAATTATCGGTGATACGTACACGGATTATTTACCGTCGTTAAACCTTAACTTCAAAATTACTGATAATGATCAGATTCGTTTTGCAGCAGCCAAAGTTATGGGTCGTCCACCGATCAATCGCTTGTTTGCCAATGCTAATGTGCGTGTGTCAGATGTATTTGGTTCAATTGATGAAGATACAGGTGATATTGTATTAACTAACCCGACGGCTGAAATAAATGGTTCGAGTACTAACTCACCATTCTTACGCCCGTTTTATGCGAATCAATATGATTTATCTTATGAGCGTTATTTTGATGATACTGATGGTGCATTAGTCGTCGCGTTGTTCTATAAAGAGATTAAATCCTTTATTGATACGACTGCCACACGTCCTTATGACTTCGCTGCCAATGGTTTTGATGTACCGACTGAAGTTGTGGTTACGGTTACAAATGAAGATGGTTTACCAGAGCTAAATAGCAACGCAGAACCTATTACTGTCACTATCCCAACAGTTAACGGGACTTATACAACAGCCCAAAATAACTCTGAAGGCGGTTATATTCGTGGTATCGAACTTGCGTATACCGAAATCTACAGCATGTTACCTGGTTTATGGTCTGGCTTAGGTGTTAATGCCAGTTACTCGTATACGGAATCAGAAATTCAACGTACTACCGGAAACGGTGTTTACACCGGTAACTTACCTGGTTTATCTGAGCAAGTGGCGAGTGTAACGTTGTTTTGGGAATATGAAGGTTTTGAGAGTCGTGTTAGCACGCGCTATCGTAATCCATTCGTCTCAAAACAGGTGGGTGTGAATGAGCAAACGGTTAACTATGATGGCGAAACTGTCGTAGATTTCCAAGCTTCATATGCCATTAATGACAACTTAAGCGTGTTATTTCAGGCGAATAACGTAACGGATGCCCCAACGAAGAGTTACTTTGGTGACGAATCATTGACCGGCACGATCCAGTACTTTGGAACGCAATACTTCCTTGGTATGACGTATTCGTTATGAGTTATTTAACCCGTATTTTGAGAGGCTTAACAGCTGATCAAAAAAGTTTAACAACATCGGAGCAACAACCTATGTTTAATTCAATCCGAAAACTAGGTGCAGTCGTTGTAATTTTGACTTCACTAGGTTTAGCAGGGTGCGGCGGGTCAGACGTATCGTCTGGTACAGCCATTGTATCTTGTAGTTTACCGCAGATCCCTAATGCTGCTGGTTCATCTTGTGTGGCACCGCCACCATTAAGTTGTACTGCGCCATTAGTGCCTGCTGCAGATAATCAAAGTTGTGTAATTGGCGCTGATCCGTCATTATCAATCCCTTCTGTTTTTCCAAGTGCGACTCAAGCGGTGGTTTACTATAACCGTGCTTTAGTTGATGCAACCAATGAGTCAGGCGATACCGCTTATGAAGGCTATCGTTTGCATACTTGGAACAATGACACTTGTGATTCATTGGCCCCTGATTCTATTGCTGCATCTTGGGACAATGGCTTAGTTCATAATGGTATCGATCCAAATTATGGAGCGTACTGGTTACTAAACCTCAAAGAAGGATTTGGCACTTGTCATAACTTTATTATTCACATCGGTACAGACGATGCGGGTAAAGAAATGGGGGGTGGTGATTTCAGAGCACCATTAGACCAAGAAGATGATACCTATCAACGTGTTAACTTTACGTTGTCGGGTGAACCAACAGTATTTGATTATCCACTGTTATCATTAGGTGAACGTCCAGTTCAAATTGAAGGACTAGCGGCACATTGGTTAGATGCTAATACATTAGTTTGGAATGCACCTGATGCAGTGACGTCGGTTAAATTGCATTACTCAGCAAATGCGGGTATCGAAGCATCACTAGAAACCGGGCTTAATGGCACGGCGCTAGATCTAGTGGATGCGACGTTGACGGATGAGCAAATTGCAATAGCACCACATCTAGCTAGCATGTCGGCATTTGCCGGTGAGTGGGATGCAGATGCAGCTAAAGCTGTGTTAAAAACTCAAACCGTGTTGGGTGGCTATAACGATGAAGGCAAGTTAGTCGCTGCTACAGGTATTCAAATAGCAAATGCGTTAGATACGTTATACACGATGGGTGATGTAGATGCGGATGAGGCGACTCTTGGCTTGTCTTATGATGCGGATATGATTACATCTAACGTCTGGGCACCGACAGCACAAAATGTTGTGTTAAATGTCTATGGTGCTGACAAGCGTTTAGCGTCTTCGCATCAAATGACAGAAGATCCGATGACGGGTATTTGGTCATATAGTGGAACTGGTATGGACCGCATGTTCTATCGCTTTGCTGTCACGGTATTCCATCCTGTATCTGGTGAAGTACAAACGTTTGACGTCACTGACCCGTATTCGGTTGGTTTAGGTGTAAACGGTCGTTTTTCACAGTTTGTTAATTTGAGTGATGCGGATCTAAAACCAGATGGTTGGGATGATTCTGTCGCACCTACAATTACGAACCCAGAAGATGCAGTGATCTACGAAGGTCACGTACGTGATTTCTCGGCGTTAGATATGTCTACTTCAGCAGCAAACCGTGGTAAGTACCTTGCTTTTACTGAAGAAAATACAGCACCGGTTAACCATTTGATGGATCTAGTGGATGCGGGTATTACGCATTTCCATGTATTACCAGTAAATGACATCGCAACTATCGAAGAACGTCCAGAGCGCACTGTCGATATGTTTGATACGGTCTTTGATTTATGTTTATTAAATCGTGATGCTGCAGTGTGTGATGAAGAGTCACCAACAACAGTATTAAAAGACTTGTTTGAAAGCTATGACCCGTTCTTACAGCCGACTAAGGCACAAGAGCTAGCGCAAATGATGCGTAATGTTGATGATTTCAACTGGGGTTATGATCCTAAGCACTTTAATGCTCCTGAAGGTAGTTATGCAACTGATCCTGATGGCGTAGCACGTATTTTAGAAATGCGTTCTATGGTTCAAGCATTACATACTATGGGTTTACGTGTTGCTATTGATGTTGTATATAACCATACCAATGCATCGGGTCTGAATGATAATTCAGTCTTAGATAAAGTTGTCCCAGGTTATTACCATCGTTACACGGTTGATGTGGGTAATATCACACGCAACACATGTTGTGATGATACAGAAGATCGTAATCGTATGATGGCCAAGCTAATGGAAGATTCATTAGTGATGTGGGCAACACAATACAAGTACGATGCATTCCGTTTTGATTTAATGGGTCATCATTCTAAAGATGTCGTGTTAGCACTAGAGACAGCAGTAAAAGCCGTTGATAGTGATACGTATTTTTATGGTGAAGGCTGGACAGCACCAGATCGTGGTGTGACGCAAGCTGATCAAATCAACTTAGCAGGTTCACAAATCGGTACCTTCAATGATCGTATCCGTGAAGCCATTCGTGGTGGTGCGTTCTTTAATGGTTTGGGTGACGGCGATCAACTGTATGCCGGCGACCGCATTAAAGCGGGTCTTGCTGGTACATTAAATAACTATATCTTACAAGATAGTAACGGCGTAACGTCGACAACTAGCTCGTTAGGTGGTTATGCGGTAGATCCTGCTGATATCATTAACTATGTGTCAAAGCATGATGGTGAAACATTATGGGATAAGTTCAACTATGAACTGCCTGGTGATTTATCATTAGCACAACGCGTGCGAGCACAAAATATTGGTCTTGGTTTGCCATTAATGGCGCAAGGTATTCCATTCTTACAAATGGGCGGTGATTTATTACGTTCTAAGTCAATGGATCGCAATACCTATGATGCGGGTGATTGGTTCAACAAAATTGATTTCACTAAACAAAGCAATAACTTCAATGTTGGCTTACCACTCGCTCAGGATAACCAAGGCGCATGGGAAACCATTGGCTCGTTTGCTTATTCTCCAGAGCGTGCGGCAAGTATGTCTGACGTTGAATTTGCTGGTGAAGTGTTCCAAGAGTTGCTCTCTATTCGTGCGGATTCTCCGTTATTCCGTTTAACGACGGGTGAAGATATCCTAGCGCGTGTGGGCTTCCACAATATTGGCCGCAGCCAAGCGCCTGGCGTCATAGCAATGAGTATTGATGACAGTGCTGGAATGACTGATATCGATCCAATGAACGACGCATTAATGGTTATCGTTAACGCAAGTTACGATGAGCA